>Ga0209006_10001818_pt1 | contig 19292 bp, 15 predicted proteins | sample JacPin_JW_Ref_O2_FD_188567 | JGI IMG/M metagenome (GOLD analysis project Ga0209006, IMG submission 188567) | Forest soil microbial communities from Algoma, Ontario, Canada - Jack Pine, Ontario site 1_JW_Ref_O2 (SPAdes) (version 2) | ecosystem: Environmental > Terrestrial > Soil > Boreal...
TTCGGGCCGCGCGCCGCCACCCAGGAAGCGAACTCGGCCTCGCCCTCATCTTCGCTGACACCGTCAGCGAAGATGACGAGGGCCGCGGCCGTTCACCACCTTCTGATGATTGACGCCGCTGATAAAGTGCGGTCCGAGGCCGCGTGAATAGACCTGCTCGAGTTCCAACTCCTGGCGCGGCGTGATAGACAATTCGCGGCCAGCCCACGCGTCATCCACGGCTTGGCGGTAGGCGCGCGTGGTCAATGCCACGTAGTCGGCGCCTTTGTACCGGCCCTCGATTTTCAGACACCTCACCCCGGTTGCGATGATCTGCGGCAAGTGATGTAACGCCGACAGGTCGCCGGGAGAAAGAAGATAGCGCGCGTCGGCTAGCGGCTTCCGTACTCCATCCACCAGCATTTCGTAAGGCAGCCGGCAGGCCTGCGCGCACTGGCCCCGATTGGCGCTTCGTCCACCCCATGCCTCGGACGAAAAGCACTGGCCGGAGTAGGCGACACATAAGGCGCCGTGTACGAAAATTTCGAGATCCGCGTGGGTCTTTTCGTATATTGCGGCCACTTCCTCCAAAGATAATTCGCGAGCCAGCGTAACGCGGTCCGCACCCTGGGCTCGTGCGAACTCGACGCCTTCCGCGCTAGTAATGCTGGTCTGTGTGGAGGCGTGAAGTTCGAGCTCAGGAGCAATCTGGTGTGCCAGTCTGAGTACGCCAATATCCTGCACGATAAGCGCGTCTACACCGGCCTCCGCAATGGAAGCGAGGGCGCGCGCGGCTGCGGTTAGCTCGTGCTCAAAGACCAGGGTGTTAAAGGTTAGGCAACCCCGGACGCCCCGGCGGTGCAGCGTTCGCATCACTTCAGGCAGTTCGCTCAGGTCAAAACCGACCTTAGCGCGGGCGGTGAAGTGTTTGAGTCCGAAATAGCAGGAATCCGCGCCGGCTTCGATGGCCGCGTTGAGCTGCGGCCAATGTCCGGCCGGACTCATTACTTCGGGCTTCCTTGCGATCGGCATGGCTTCCTAAGTTAAGGGTAGCGTGCCGGCGACCGGGTATACAGCCACAGGCCACATTTTTGGTCATACTTGCGGCTTTTCAACCGAAAAGAGGTTATGCCGGATTTACGACCACCCGAAAACGCAGCGGACCTCAATGGAAGCCGTATTGGCATGCTGGGTTTTCCGTCCGGTTTGGCCGACCAGCTGGGCGCCGCGCTAAAAAGCGCGAGGTGCCTTTCTAGCAATCTATCGCTCGCCTCCAACGATCCAAGCGATTGCTGGGAAAACTACGACATGCTGATTGTCTGGGCAGGACAAGACGGCCCCGCACCGCCCGTTGCTGAGCTGGTGGCAACTTCGCAACGCTGGCTGCTCCTCGGACCGGAAGACCGCATCCGCCAAAACTCTTCGCTTTCCCTGCGAGCTGACGATGTAGTATTCACTCCTTATTCCTCGACTGAGCTGCTTTTCCGCATTCATAGCACGATTCACCGCGCCAGTACCGGAGGTCAACATTCATACCATCGGAGCAGCCCAGTGGTACTGGTGGCGGATGACGACCCAGGGATGCTCACGCTTCTGCAAAGCGTCTTGAAGAACAGCGATTGGGAGTGCCACTTCACCATTGATGGCCGCCGGGCACTGGTGATGGCGCACAGATTGTTACCCGATCTGTTGGTGCTGGATATCGATATGCCGTTCGTGACTGGCTTGGAAGTGCTGAAGCGAATCCGTCACACCCAGGCGGATAACCTGAAGGTACTGCTGCTCACTGCTTCCAATGACCTGAAACACGTCGAAGAGGGCTTGTCTCTGGGCGCCGATGACTATCTGGCAAAGCCGTTCAGTCATGGGGCCCTCCTGCACCGCGTCAGGAAATTATTGTTTTCTCCCGGCAAGGTTTGCGCAGCCGCCTGTCAAGTGCACACGCCGGCCTGAACTTCCACCAATGTGTGCGGCAACTCACGGAATCCTCCTCCGAGGCGTCCTTGGGCCGACACGAATTGTCTTTCCCGCGCTCCAGATTCGACAGTTCGACATCACAGGGTCGCCATCTGAGTGCGGAAATGCTTTTGCTTCAACAGATAAGTGCGTGAGGCCAGTTGGTGCGTTGCATGCGTTACGCCGGAGGGTTAAAAAGCAGGACCCAAAACCGAATAAAGGGGTGTGCTGAATGAAATCCAAAAGGATGGCGATGATTGCGGCGATTACGGGGGTGCTCGCCGTCATGGGCGGCTGGGCCATTGCCGCCGAGGACAAGTACACGGTGAAAGTCCCGAACGGGCTAGCGTTCGCTGAATTCAAGGGTTACGAAAACTGGCAGGCTGTCGGCCCGAGTCTGACGGACGCCACAAACGTCATCCGGCTCATCGTTGCGAACCCGGTGATGATCGACGCATATAAACAAGGTGTTCCCGGCAATGGCAAGCCGTTCCCGGAAGGCTCCAAGATCGCGAAGATTGTGTGGAGGCAAAAGAAGTTAACCAATCCCCCTTTTTCCGCCAGCGGTCCGGACACGGTGCCTGGCGACCTGACTGACGTCGAGCTCATCGAGAAGGACAACAAGAGATTCCCGGACACACACGGGTGGGGATACGCCGTGTTCGAGTATGATGCTGCGTCCGGTACGTTCAGACCCGGTACGACCGCCGACAAGCCACCGCAGGGGAACGACGCTAAGTGCGGCGCCGCATGTCACACGCCGGCAGCAGCAACGGATTACATTTTCACTCCATACGCTAAGAGATGAACCCAATTTGGAGCCAGACGTGCTTCGAACTTCGCAAGGAGCACTACGATGGCAAAACTTACAGCATCAAAGAAGAAGGCCGAACCGAAAACGGAGTTTGGACTTCCGGAGCAACGCAAGTATCCGATGCCCGATGCCTCTCATGCCCGAAACGCAAAGGCTCGCGCCTCTCAAATGGAGCACCAAGGCAAGCTGAGCGCAGCTGACAAGAAGAAAATCGACGCTAAGGCCGATCGCATCTTAAAGAAATAGCTCCCTCAATTCGGAGTGCTGCTAGGCAGCGCCCATAGAGAAAGTAGCTGCATGTTCCTGCGATCCTTGTATTTCTGACATGCTCGGACCAACACACCGGCCAAGAATCTGAGCTAAATCGGCGTATTGGACCGGTTTGCTGAGGTAGTCATCCATACCAGCCTGAAGGCAACGCTCTCGATCTTCGGCTCTAGCGCTCGCGGTCAAGGCAATAACGGTAGTGCGGCGGATGCCTCGTTCTTGTTCGCGAAGCTTGCGAGTGGCCTCGTATCCATCCATCTCGGGCATCTGACAATCCATAATGACGATGTCATACCGTACTCGCCTGCAAGCCTCCAGGACTTCCCGGCCATTGGCAACCGCATCTGCTCTGAAGCCTAGCCGCTTCAGCTGCAGCAGTGCCACCTTCTGGTTCACCACGTTGTCTTCGGCCACTAATACCCGGATCCGTTTTTCTGTCGCGTTGTCAGGCGGAGAGCGCTTGACGGTTGGCTGTAAATGGACCGGCGCAGTTCCGCTGGCTTGAGCCATCGCGGAAAGCAGGCAACTCATCAATTGCATCTTAACAATAGGCTTGGTAAGACAGTCCGCGAAGAGTCTTTGCCGCATATTTTTACAAATGCTCAACTCGCTCAGCGAGGTGAGGAGGATCAGCGTAATTTCGTCTGAAGCGTTCGCTTTGATTTCCTTCGCCAGAGTGATTGCATCCATCCCCGGCATCTGCATATCCAGGAGAGCTAACTGAAAGGTGTCGCTTCCACGGCGCGCTGTCATGAGAGCTAGAGCTTCCATCCCGCTAGCAGCACATTCGGGGCGCATTCCCCAGCTTCTAACATAGTGCTCCACGATTTTTCTGTTGGTGGCATTGTTGTCGACGATCAATACCGGAACGCCTATGAGGCTATCCGGAGACGTCGCCGCCCGCGCCGGGGTCAATTGCTTCTCGAACTCGGCCGTAAACCAAAACGTCGAACCCACTCCTTGCGTACTGTTGGCGCCTATTTCGCCATTCATCATATGAACCAGCGCTTTGGAGATCGCGAGTCCGAGTCCAGTGCCTCCATATCGGCGTGTGGTTGAACTGTCGGCCTGGGTGAATGGCGCAAAAAGCTTCTTTAGCGTGTCCGGCGCGATTCCGATCCCCTTGTCCTCAACCTCAAATCGAATCCAGACGTGGGACCCCTCGTCACGTTCCAACGAAACGTGAACCAGAATGTCCCCCTCATGGGAGAACTTGACAGCGTTCCCAATGAGATTGACCAGGACCTGACGCAGCCGCCCCGGATCCCCCCGAATACCTAGTGGGACATCGTCGTCGATCCAGGACGCCAGTTCCAATCCTCGCGTATGAGCGTGGTCCGCCAGCAGCCGGACAGAATCGTCGACCGTGACATCCAAGGGGAAATCCAGGATCTCAAAGTCCAGTTTTCCGGCCTCAATCTTGGAGAAGTCCAAAATGTCGTTGATGATCGTCATTAGATTCTCCGCGCTGCTTTGGATGGTTTGCGCGAATTCGCGTTGCTCGGGGGCCAGGTCGCCATCCAGAAGGAGACCGGTCATCCCGATCACTCCGTTCATGGGTGTGCGAATCTCGTGGCTCATGTTGGCGAGAAACTCAGACTTTGCGCGGGAGGCCTCCATCGCGGCATCGCGCGCTTTCGCCAGTTCGGACGAAAGAGCCGCCAATTCATTTGCACGCCGCTCAGCATGCCGACGCCGTAGCCACGAGTAGAACACCGCTGCCGCCAGAATTAACGCCACTACGCCGACCAGGATTTTTCCGTAGGGAGGAACAGGCGCAAACTCGAAATCCGCCCCATCGCGAGGATAGATCCTCACACTGGGTTTGGAACCGGTCGAGTCGCTCCGAATTGCGAGAACTCCAGTAATCGTGGCGCGGCCGCCTCCCACGCAACGGGCCCAAACGTCCGGCCCGAGAGGGGTTTCAATTGGTGTCGAAACGACCATGGTCCCAGAAGGGTCGCGCAGCTGGATGGTCGATGAGGACCGCGTCGGCAGGATCTCTCCTGCAACACTTACCAACTCCCCGACATGCGACCCCGATTGCACGTCGGCGATGTCAATGCGTATGGGTGAAGGCAAGGCCTGCGATCCCATGCGCTCCGCCTTCTTGACCAGGATTTCGGCCGTTGCCATGCGGTATCGGGCGTTGCCGGTGATTCGTAGAATGTCGCCTCTTCGAAAATGCCCGGCCGTGAGACTGCCGTTGTCAGCGATTAGGGAAACGCCCCCGGTGGGATCCTGGAAGAACGCCAGGACTTCGTCATCGGCGATGGAGACTGGTTCGGATGTGAGAGTTCCAACCAATTGCACTGGTTGTTCAACATGTGCAGCCACGCTTCCATCGCCTAACGGTAACAGGGCCTCCTTCACTGACACAGCCGCGGATTGTCCGGGCAGGACGCTCGGAGACGACAGTGTCACAAAGGCAGCGATAACGAATGAAAGGCGCGCTACCCGCGAATCGGTCAGTATATTTCCAGCCACCATCGGTGAAAGCCCTTCTACATTCGGCTCAGAGCAGCCGAGGAGTCAATCTTGCGCCGAAAGTCGCCTCCCCTTTTGCAGATCGCTTTCCCCGAAATCTGCTCAGGAAGGTTGAGCGAGGCGCGTCTATGGGAATCTCAACAGGTTTTTCAAACAGATGGTGCATCTCGGCCCCCGCGTGAAACAGCCCACTCGGTAATTCTCGACAATGCCGAACAACCGCGAAGATGAAGACGGATCCGCACTCCACTGCGATCGCTTGCCCTGTCTCCACGGGTATTGGCAACTCGATTCCCATGCCGTCGCGAGAGATATCGAGGATCGTAATCAGCAAAGAGGTGGCGTCCCGAAGAAGTAACTTGGCCGGGAGTTTCACAGGGAAACGGGGTGCTCTCCGCAGACCCGTCGTTTCAACGTCGTCAATCGAAATGTGCGCCTCGTATCCATCCTGTCGCGGCCGGCAGTAGAGTGTTTGCCCTTCGAAAGTGAACGAATCCAGGCGAACGGTAACACTTCTCTGCTCGGACACGGGCTCGCCTAGCAGGATAGTCACTTCGCCGGGCGTGAAGCCTTCAAGGACTCCGCGGATGGCGTAGTTGGAGACGAAATCAACCACCTGCGCCTCCAGCTCAAGGAGCCCATGTCGAGACGAAGTATCTGAGCTTTCTTCCGTGCTCGGAAGACTAGCAAATTCGTTCGTTGTCAATTGGCTGGCTAGGCATTCTTGTTGTTCCATTTTTACTCACTCCGTCCTTATGTCATTGCTAACTACTAGCGTTCAGCGTTTTTCTTCCGGGGCGGCGGAGCGCTGAGCAAACCCCGCCGCTCGCTCCCGAAACCTGAGTCAAACTTGTATTGCCGCGTCCTCAATGGTCCGCACGGCTGTCCTGATAGATGAAGCACGCTCTGCCAGGGTCAGCATCATCAAATCCGCGCATTGCTTGCAAGATGCCATATGACGCGCCACCAGCGCCGCTTTGGTTTTCGACAAGTTGTGGCGTAGGAAGCTGCGCACTTCGTAACGGCTGAGGTGCTCTCCTAAAACCTCCGTCGCCATAAGATCGTCCCGATTTCCCGTGGACGGCTCTTCGAAATTCGTTGAGACGTACCTGTCGATCCAAAGCTGGCTGTTGGCCGGAGCACGCTTTGGGTAGTAAATGTCTTCAATCACCACCCCCACTTGATACGCATCGCCGCCCAGGCGACAGTAACGTGCCTCGCCGAAGATAATGGCATGGTTACGTAAGACAACTTCCAAGCGTGCGCCCGCGTTCAAGGGCATACTTAGTTCAATCCGCAATCCATTCTTCGAAACGTCTCGGAGGATTCCAGCCAGGCGCAGCCCCGCCATCTCAAGGATGCAAATGTCCACCACTTCGCAGGTTGCATATCTGACTTCCCGCCGCTTCTCTACAAAGAGACTTTCGGAAGAGGACGGCATGCTGGGGGCATGGTTCGGCGTGTCTTCTGACTTCTCTATATCGAGAGTCATTTTGCTCCTTCGTAACAGCACACTGAGCATGGTTGTAATCGCAAACTTCTCGGATGATCGCCTCACGTCTAACACGCGCCCCACTCCCTCTCCGCTCAGGCGGACTCCAATTCGTGACTTCGAATCAGGGGCGGCGCCGCGGGTTCGGGAGAGGTAGAATCCGCGGGAAACGCCGCCTCCAAATGGACAGACAAGCAACAGGCCACCATACTGATGGCAACCACCCTTTCCACTTGTCCAAACAGAATCCAGCCGTTCGATTCGACGCGGACCCACGTGCCGGGCACCAGCATGGTCTTGCAGAGTATCGACAGAGCGCTTCCTCCGACGTCCAGAACGTGACCACGGGTAACCGTGAAGGGCTCCTCAAGGGCGTTAATGATGGCCAGGCCACCGACGGCGACGTCGGGTTCATAGCTGGAGCAGCAGTCCAGTCCGACCTGATAAACGGTGCCTCTCTTGATGCAGAAGAACACCTCTCCGCACACTGCACGGCAACCTGCAATCGTGATTTTCACAGTGCATCGAATGGGCACCGAAACGGGCGTAATTATTTGAAGGGTGCCGCGAGGGGCGCACTTCAGCAGGCCGTGCACGCCGAAGCTGGACGGGCTGGAAATGTAAACGCGAGTGAACGGAGGCGCCTCGATCACTGCCGGGTCAGCCAGCCGAGTTGGAAGCGGCACTTGCTCCATGAGATCTGGAGGTTCCGTGTCCAAGCATTGGTCAGGGACAGTTAAGACGTGTACTACGTGGGCGGATGAGCTTCGAGTCTCTGTTACTGGCATGCGCTGCGTTACTCCTCAATTTGGCTGAAAGCGGCCTGTTATCGGGTAACGTATGTGCAAACCAGTGTCCAGCCGTTAGGCTGTTGAATCTTTTGGATCGAAGTGACGCTCCATCGCGTCTCACTGTCTCAATTTGAGAATGGTGCCTCGAATTGAGAATGGTGCCTCGAATTAACGCACTGCGCGGCGGATGCCGCACGGTGGTTCAGAGCCTTTGGCGCTTTTACTCGCCAATCACGCTTTGAACGGTGTGCAGCAGGTCTTGGAAAATGGCTGTCTTTTCCAGTGTCGCGACAGCTCCCAAGGCTTTGGCCGACCGCAGATAGCGGCTATTGCCTGATACCGCGACAATGGGCACTCTAGGAACGAGCTTCGAAAAATACTGAATTGTCTCAATCCCTTCGCGGTTAGGCATCACGATGTCTGTGATGATAAGATCGATCTCATTCTTTGAGGCAAATCCGATGGCTTCTGAACCATCGACAACCCCATCCACGTGATAGCCTGCTTTAGAAAGAATAGCGCCTACCAGGTCGCGAAAAGATGGCTCGTCATCGACCACCAGGATGGTCTTTCGCCGCGGCGATGATGCGCAAGAAGGTCCTCCGGAATCAGAAATATGCTGCGTATTATCCATGGAACACTCCTTATTAGCTAAGACATTTCGCACGGCTCTAACGGAATATCGTCATTTTTAACCTAGGCCGCTAGGGCCGACCCTGGAGTGAAGATCTGGTGCCAGGCGGAAGGCGTCTCCGGACCTTCCTTTGACCCCTATCTCATTGTTAACGCGATTAGTTGCTGTATTCTGGGTCGATCTATTGCGACGGCTTGAAGGGGCCGATAGATCACTGAGCCTCGCCCATCTACGAAACGATCATGCGGATTGAAGCAGTGATTCTGGGTCTTTTTGCTGCGGCTGCCTCCGCAATCGCCCTCTGGTCGTGGCGGAAAAACCGCGGGATTCTACGCCAGATTGCAGAGTTGTCCGAGCAGCGTGAAAAGGCTGAGGCCGACAAGGCCAGCCTTACGGAGACACTCGCTCTTCATGAAAGTGAGGAAAACGAACGAATTTGGCGTTTGGAACACGATATAAAGTCCTCGCTGGGTGTGATCCTTGGTTTCTCCGCGCTGCTCCGCGAATTGGCTGAAGACGGTCCCGGAACACCTTCGCTTCCTCTCAATAGCATCAACGGCATCCAACAGGCTGCCAAGAAAATCCTACACACTATCGAAGCTGCCGTCGAAGGTAAGGATTCCCGCCGCGGCGAAGCCGTGGTTGAAGGGAAAAACTAGAGCCATCGTGGAGCCTTCGAAGCACTCGCCGCTCGTAGAAGAGCCTTCGCTCGCCGTCCTGGTGATCGATGACGATGATCTGACAATAGATTTCGTGCGGACCGCCTTGCACGGCCGTCCCGTCGCTGTCTTGGGAGCAACCGACGCCGCATCCGGTCTGGCAGCCGTTCAACGGGTTAGGCCGGGACTAGTTTTTCTCGATCTCGTCTTGCCGGGAGCGAACGGCATGGACCTGCTCGAAAAGATACGCGAGGCGGATCCTGAGGGTCACATTTCCATCATGACGGGTCATTACTCCACGGAGTCCGCCGTAAGAGCGATTCAGGCTGGCGCAGACGACTATCTAAATAAGCCGGTCTCTCCGGCGACATTGAGGGAACGGGTGGATCGTCGGCTCAGCGAGCAAGCTGAACGCCACAGGGCCGCACAACTGGAGCAAAAGATCCTGGAGTCGTCGACTTTCGAGGGGATCGTAGGCCGGGCCATCCCGATGCTGGATTTGTTGACCAAGGTGCGACGGATTGCGCCCCACTTCTCAACGGCCCTGGTCACGGGCGAAACCGGGACCGGCAAGGAACTAGTGTCCCGCGTGCTGCATTCCTGGAGCTGCCGTAAAGGACCATTCGTTGTCTGTAACTGCGCGTCCGTTGTAGCAACGCTATTCGAGAGTGAACTGTTTGGACATAAGAGGGGCTCTTTTACGGGAGCGGTTTCAGATAGGGAGGGGCTGGTTGAGACCGCCGAGGGTGGTACTCTCTTCCTGGACGAATTAGGAGAGGTGCCCCTGGAGATCCAGGCGAAGCTGCTCCGCTTGCTGCAAAACCGGGAGACGCGCCGCGTCGGCGAAAGCAGATCTCGACAGGTGGATATCCGTGTGGTGGCCGCCACAAACCGCGACCTTCGCGGCATGATTTCCGAAGGCTCATTTCGCGAGGATCTCTTTTATCGTCTTTCAATGGTGCAGTTTCGGGTCCCGCCTCTGCGGGAGCGCCGGGAGGACCTCCCATTGCTAATTCGCCACTTTCTCGAATCCTTTTCGTCTCGTTATGGCAAACCGGGACTGCGCCTCACCAAGCGCGTCGAAGCCCTGCTCGGCCGTCACTCATGGCCGGGAAACATTCGAGAGCTGGAAAGCGCGCTCAGTTATGCGTCTATGTTGACCCAGAGCGAGACCGTCGACATTGGGGATTTGCCCGCATACCTTGTCGCGAACCACTCTGGTGACGGCCCGCGTTTACCAACGCTCGCGGATGTGGAGTACGAATATGTGATGAAAGTGTTGAAAGCCTGCGATGGGAATCGAGCGCGAGCGGCCGATGTACTCGGGATTGGCCGTGCCACTCTTTATCGCGTCCTATCGCGGCAAAAGGCCGGCTGAGGTCGCCGAAGGCGCGGCGTAGCTAACCCACGACCGGAGCCGCTGGGGCTGAAACCAGGCGTTTCACCAGGTTTACCAGCTTCGACGGCTCAATCGGCTTGGGGATGAATGCCTTGAACAGGTCGTTCGTTGCGCGAGCTTCTTCCAACCTGTCCACAAACGCCGAAAAGGCTACGATCGGGATATCCTCGCGGCCGGGAAGCGAGTGAAGAGTTTGAGCCAGGCTCACGCCATCAATATCGGGAAGCCCTAGATCCTGGATCACCAGCGCGGGCCGGTATTCCGCCATCTTCGAAATGGCGGTGCCGCCGTCCTCGGCTTCGATGATTTCGTAGCCCTGCGCGGCCAGCGACAGCCGCATGATCTGGCGGGTGATTGCGTTGTCTTCTACGATCAGTATCGTCACCATAGCGTGCTCCAGTGCTGTCCCTCCAATCGGCGGGATCGGCCCAGGTCGTTAGTCAAGGCGCAGGCAAATCCGCTCGCTTCGCCCGCGGCTTTGTAGCGCGCCGGGTGCACCGCTGCCCAGGTGTTTCGTAGCCCGATCGTACTATATTTTCGATTTTCCGTTAATCCGATTCTTAATTGAGCTTCGCACTATCGGCTCGTCACGGCGTTTGTGCTGCTATTTCATGGAGGAGCGATGACAACTCCGAGTCCTTTCTTGGATAACAGAGAATCAATTGATCTCATGGGCATGTTCGAGTACTGTCCGGAAATGCTCGCGATTCTCACGGAGGGTGGCGAGTTTCGTGTGGCCAGTCCAGCTTCGCAGCGGACCGTCGGACATCCCTGCGAGAAATTGACGGGAAAGTCCTTATTTGACTTTGTGCACGAGGACGACGTCGCGACGGCCATGAAGGCATTTCGGCGCGCCGTTCAAACCGCGGACCAGGTCTCTTTCAGAAGCCGCATTCATGCCAGCGACGGACGCTACCGATGGATTCAATGGAGCCTGCGCCGGCCGCGCGACACAGAACAAGTGTACGCAATAGCGCGAGACATCAGTGACCACTCCTCCACCGAGCAGGAACTGGCGCGGGCCAATGAAATTCTGAGCACGGTTCTTCTGTCGGCGCCACTGCCCATTTGGGCCAGCGACCCCGACGGCCGAATACAATTCTGGAACGAATCGGCTCAGCGGATCTTAGGCTGGACATCGGAGGAAGTGCTCCAGGGTTTGCCTCCGAACGTGCTGCCGGGGTGTGGTGGCCAGAACGGGCCGAACGGGCTCTCCGGTAAGAAGGAGTCATGGCGGCGTAAAGACGGATCATCGAGAGAACTTAGATTCTGGACTGCTCCTTTGCACGAAAATGGCGCGGCCTGTGGCACTCTGGGCATGGCCGTCGACGTAACTGAATATGATTCCGAGCTTTACGAAGCGCTGCAACAAGCCTATAACGACCTGCGCAACACTCGTGAGGCTGTGATGCAGCATGAGCGGCTGCGTGTTTTAGGACAAATGGCCAGTGGAATTGCCCATGACGTCAATAATGCGCTCGCTCCCGTGAAGCTCTACACGCAGGTGCTGCTGGAAGACGAAGATGGACTGAGCGCCCGAGGACGCGGGAACTTGAAAACCATCCGTAAAGCGATCGACGATATAACCAAAACCGTCGCGCGCCTGAGGGAGTTTTACCGTTCGGGAGAACCTCAGCCGGTGCTCGCTCCAATGGATTTGAATAATCTGATTCAGCAGGTTTTGGAGTTCACGCGTGTCCGATGGAGGGACATGCCGCAGGAGGCCGGCATCGCGATCGACGCCGTTACCGACCTGACCGCCGATCTGCCGCCGGCTCTCGGGATCGAGAGTGAGATTCGCGAGGCGATCATTAACCTGATTTTTAATGCCGTGGACGCCATGCCCCTCGGGGGAACCCTGACTCTGCGAACAGGAGTTACGCAGCCAGAAGCCTTCGCTTCCCAGGAAGCGGGTGCCAAGCAGGTCTACATGGAGGTCATCGATACCGGCTTGGGCATGGACGAAAACACGCTCCGGCGCTGTATGGAGCCGTTCTTCACCACCAAGGGCGAACGCGGAACGGGTCTCGGTTTGGCCATGGTCTATGGCATCGTGCAGCGCAATAACGGCGTGATAGAGATTGAAAGCGCTCCGGGCGCCGGCACTACCATACGTGTGCGATTCACGGTTGTGCGCTCCGCGCCCGCTCAACTTAACCCCACCGTTGAGGCGGACGTTCTCTCGCCGCGCCGCGTCCTGGTCATCGATGACGACCCATTGGTGGTCGAAGTTATGCGGGATATCTTAGAACGAGATGGCCATCAGGTGAGCGTTGCGGAAGGTGGCGAAACGGGAATTTCGATTTTTCGCGAAGCGTGCACGCGGGGTGAAGCGTTCGATATTGTGTTGACCGACCTCGGCATGCCTTACGTAGACGGGCGCCGCGTCGCCAGCGCGATCAAAGCGGAGAGCGGCTCAACTCCCGTAATTCTGCTCACCGGTTGGGGTCGCCGCCTGCTTGCCGAAGGCGACTTGCCTCCGCATGTGGATCAGGTACTCAGCAAACCCGCGGAGCTTGCGGAACTTCGGCACGCGATGGCTTGTTGCTTCGCGTCGCGATAGCCTCCCTGAACGCCTTTTCAGCGGCTTGTTAGACTCACCAGAGCATCATGCAGGCACCGCGCAGCGTCCGCGGCACGAGGCAATTCATCTTCCTGCGTGGTGCTTGCTAGAGCGGATGCCGCTTCGAATGCACTTTTCGCGATGAGAGATGTTACGGATCCCTTCATGGCGTTGGCATGCGCCCGTATCGCCTTTAAATCCACGCCCGCGATCGCGCTCTCGATTGCCTCTAGCGACGTGAGGCTCCGAGCGAGGGCCGAGATTTCCGGGCTCGCCGCCGCCGGAGCTGGCGTTGCATCCTTGGTTTCCACTGGACTAGTGGCCGGTCCGGTGATTCTCTCGATGGTGTCAAACAGCGCTTGCGAGAGGATCGGCTTGGACAGGTAATCGTCCATTCCGGCGTTCAGGCAGCGCTCACGGTCTTCCGGCATGGCATAGGCGGTGACGGCGATGACGGGAAGATGCGCCCCCGAAATCTTCTCCTTGCCGCGGATCGCCGCCGTGGCCTCCAAGCCGTCCATCTCGGGCATCTGGACATCCATCAGCACCACGTCATACGATCGCGTCTCCAATGCGGCCAGGGCTTCCCGCCCGTTGTTAACTACCTCAACCAGGTAGCCTTTAGTCCGCAAGAGACCCTTGAGCACCTCTTGATTCTCAGGTATGTCTTCGGCGATCAGAATTTTCAATGCGTTCGTCTGTACGTTCGAAGCTTTCGCATCGCGTTGCTCATTGGAGACCATTTCAGGCGATGGGCCACCCCAGGCGCTCTCGACCGCATCCAACAATTCTGAGCTGACAATGGGCTTGAACAGACTCGCCGTTACGCCGAGTTGCGCGCACCGCCCGGGATCGGTCGGCCTTCCGGTTAGAGTGGACATCATGATGATCTGGCCACATCGGGCCGAACGCTCCCGAAGCCGGCCCACCAGCGTGAATCCGTCCATCCCCGGCATATCTTGATCGACAAGTGCCAGCGAAAAAGAATCGCTGGAGGTTTGTGAATCCAGTATCGCTAGCGCTTCCGCCCCACTGCCTGCCACCACGGGCGTCAAACCGCGTTCGTTGAGGATCTCGGCGAGGATGTCGCGGTTGGTCGCATTGTCGTCTACCACCAATATTCGCAAACCGCGCAGGTGGGAATGCTGAGAAACGGGTTCCGGCTGGCCTTCCAGACCGAACTCCGCTGTGTAATGAAACGTACTCCCTCGGCCGCTCTCGCTGTCGACCCATATTTTTCCATTCATCATATTGGCGAGGCGCGAAGAAATGGTCAGTCCGAGTCCCGTGCCGCCGTATTTTCGCGTCCACGAGCCATCCGCCTGCGAAAATGCTTCGAAAATGAGTCCGAGTTTATCTTTGGGTATGCCAATTCCGGAGTCCTTTACCTGGAAGTGAAGTTTAACCGTCTCACTGCTGCTCACATCCGTCTCGACGTGGACTATTACCTCACCCTTCTCGGTGAACTTGATGGCATTACTCAGAAGATTCAGCAAGATCTGACGCAGCCGAAAGCGGTCGCCCACCACCATCTCCGGTACGTTGGGGCGCAAGCGGCATGACAACTCGAGTCCCTTTTGATGAGCTTCCGCGGCGAGAGTCTTGACCGCTTCGCCCACGCATTCCGCTACGTTGAAGTTGGTGGGATCCAGCCGCAGCTTCTTGGCTTCAATCTTCGACAAATCCAGGATGTCGTTGATGACGGTCATCATCGCGCCGGCGGAGAACATTACAGTTTTGAGGTACTTACGCTGGTCGTCCGTAAGATTCGTACCGAGTGCCAGCTCTGTCATCCCAATGATTCCGTTCATGGGGGTGCGAATCTCGTGGCTCATGTTCGCGAGAAACTCACTCTTCGCGCGGCTGGCCGCTTCAGCGGCCTCCATTGCATTTCGGAGGTCCCCTTCGGTCCGCTTTCGCGCATCGATCTCAAATTCTAATGTCTCATTCGCCTTCGCCAACTCCGACGTTCTATCCTGTACCCGCCGCTCCAGTTCTTCTTGCGAGCGCAACAGGCCCTCTTCCCGGATTTTCTGTTCCATCTGAACCAGGTACTTGCGATTGGAGCGATACACCAGATAGATCAAGGGCAGGCAGATGATGGGAAGCTTCCACTGAGCGGCGGTGGGGAAGGTGCCGATCAACCAGGCAAACGACGCGCCCACGCAATAATAGGCCAGCGCCCACCGATTGCCGTTCCACACCGCGAGCAGCCGTTTCTTCTCAGTCAGCGAGACGATTACCGCAATCAGGAACGAATTGGTGGCGAAGTATACGAACGCGATTACTTCCACGCTGATGACTTCGAAAACGCGCGGGCGCACGGACTCGTACGCCATGGCCGACGCCCAGACCGAGATCGCCAGAGCGCACACGCTGAAAGCAACCTGGACAGGTTTCGGCTTATCCCGGGCATGCCACACACACTGCGCCAGGCTGGCCACGGCGCTGATGACCACCGCTTCCGGCAGACTCAGATGCGCGATGGCCATCGCGATTACCAGTACGCTGACGGAAGCGGTTTCCGTCACTCCCGGCAACCGGATCTTGAGAAGGGACGCGACCAGGCCGGCAATCAGGAAGGATGCAAAGCGGAGCGCATCGTCGCTTTGCCAGTGCAAGAAGGCCCACAGGAAAATTACCGCGCCCAGCGCGATGATTCCGAACAGGTATACGGATACAAGCCTGACGCGCACTTCAGGTCTATCGGTATATCCAGGCGATCCCACGAGGGCAGTCCGGCCTTACTGCTCTCCTTGACCGCTGGTACCCCAAACGATGCTAGTGTCACTGGGGCCGTTAGTACCCCAGACAATGCTCGTGCCCCACGAGCCACTCGAACCCCAGGCGGCTGGAGCATTCCAAATGCTGGTGCCGTCATTCGGGAGGACTGTGGTTCCCCAGACCTCGGCGGTGGACCACCGCGGCAACCATTTCCAGTTGCTCGTCGGTGGAAGAACGAAGGAACCCGTCTGCGAAGCGGGATTATAGCTAGAGCTTGGCGAAACGCTGCTCAAATATGGCTCCCCGTAGTTGGTAAGCGCGGCGGCGATATCGACATAGCCGGCGCCGACGGTGAATACGTCGTAATAGCTGGTGTAAGTATCGCCCGTAGTCGGATCGGTCGCCGTGCTAGACACCGGGAACGTCTTGCCGGCGGTCTTCATCAGCCGGGCCTTGACAATATCGGGAGTCAGCGTAGGATTTTCTTGGAGCATCAAGGCGACGGCGCCCGAAATGACAGGAGTCGCCATGCTGGTGCCGCTGAGTCGTAGATATTCGGCCGGGCCCGTGCCAGTGGAACTGTAATAGGAGGGGCCAACCACGTTGCCAGGATAAGTGTTGGCGAGCGTGCTCCCCGGGGCCAATAGCGACACCACCAAATTGCCTGGTGCGACGATATCTGGCTTCACTGTGTTATCGATGTAAGTAGGTCCCTTCGAGCTATAGCTGGCGATAAGATCGTCATTGCGCGTATAAGTTTCCAGCGTCTTCATCGCACCGACGGTAATCGCGTGGGGGCTGTTGCCGGGACACAGCACCGTCGCGTAGCCATTGCGCCCCAGGTTGCCGGCCGCTGCCACTACTACAATGCCATCGTTCCAGACTGCCTCGACGGCTTGGCAAAGCGGGTCAAGCGTGCAGCTCTCGTAAAAAGGGCGGCCCAACGAAAGATTGATCACGCGAACGTTATAGATGGCCTTGAGTTGCACGGCAGTTTCGAGGGCGGAGATTACCACGCTATCGCTGCTGTTACCGTTCTGATCGAGCACCCGTAGATCCAGCAGGTTCGCGTTCGGAGCAATGCCACGCAGTACATGGGAGCTACCCGGTACGTTGGATGACGCCCCTGTACCCGCTACGATGCCGGCGACGTGTGTTCCGTGGCCGAAATCGTCGGCCTGGACTCCACCGATGAAGCTCTGGCGATACACCACCCGCGATTGGCGATTCCATGCGGAAAGCAGGTCGGGATGAGAATAAATGCCGCTGTCGATGACTGCTACCCCAACTCCTGTACCATCCCATCCGGAATCCCACGCGATCGGCGCGTTGACGGCGCTAGTGCTGTAGTCAAGCGTTGCGCCCACCGACCGATTGGGCGAGATGTAAGTGACGTTGGGTTGGTTCGAGAGTGCAACCACATCTCCGGCAGCCATCGTTCCGGCCACGGCGTTTATCAGTGTGAATACGACATTCACCACGCCGGACGGAAGACTGACGGTGGTGCAAACCGCTCCTCCCACCAGACTGCGGGCAGAGCAGGTCTGGGGCGGCGAGTTGTACTGCACGATGACGTTTACTTTGTTTGAGGGATTCGCCAGGAGCAGTTGCAGGTCTGGAGAGATCTTACTGTTATTGGCGAAGGCCGTACTTGCCAAAATCAGCACCAACCAGAGGGAAGAGCAGTGCGTAGCCTGCCTGATGCGCCTGGCAGAAGACATTATACTCCGGCGCTTCCCGGGACCAATAAACCTACTCATCAAATCGCGTGGTTCACGCATGACTTGGCAGCACCTCGCTTTTTTAGACGTCCATGTTCAGCTAAATTGTCCTATTTATATCTTTTGGGGGCAAACCCTATTTTTGTCTGAGGTACTTCCAACAATATTGGTTCATCCCTAAGGTTTTCGCGGTAGATTATAGCGATCGTTCTTTTTGCAATCCACATAACGCCTGCTGCAGTAATAGCTAAAGAAATGAATGCGTTGGCGCCAACGCCACGGGGGCCGAGTCGATCCGGTCTGTGTTGGAATGCAGAGAATGTCGATTACTATTGGTCTAGGAAGCAATTAAGGTGCTCTAAGGTGTCGGAACATGCCCGTCCGAGATCGTCGGCGGCAAAAGCGGCGCTAGTCAGAAACCATAGAACATAAATTGGCAAAAATCTGGCAGTTTCGGTGGTAAAGATTTCAATTCGAACGCAGATGCCGCGCGGCGAGTAAGCTTGGTTTATTGAAATTCCCAAACCACCAATACGCCGGACCCGCCGCTTCCTCCGCTCTCGCTCGTGGTGCTTTGCGTAGCCCCGCCACTGCCTCCCGCGCCGTAGCTTGCCGCGGCAGCGCCTGCGCCACTCACCACGCCTGGGGCTCCGCCTCCGTAGTAGGAGCTTCCTCCTGGCTCAGATGCTGACACCGTGCTAGCCAAGGTAAAGCCGGCCCCTCCGCCTTGACCGCCGGTGTTGATGTCGCCGCCCGAGGCTACCGTCCCGCCGGCTCCTCCAGCCGCGATGGAAGCCGTCAAGCTGGCCGCCGAACCAGAACCGCCCGAACCACCATTGCAAGTCAGAATTCCGCCGAAGGTCGTGTTCCCTCCCGCCAATCCGGCATTATTCCCGGCTGCCCCGCCGGATCCACTGCTACCCACTGTCACAGCGTAGGAAGGAGCGGCGGAGGCGATGTATTTCCTGGCGTAGGCCCCAGATCCACCACTGCCGCCGGCGCCTGCTCCACCGACGAGCACGGTGCCTCCCGCGGTTCCCCCACCGCCACCACCTGCGCCCAGGCACTCGACGAGAATCGAACCCACACCGGCCGGAGTGGTGTACGTTGCCGATCCTGGCGTCGACATAACCGTGAAGGACACCAGCCGGCCAGGTGCGGCAGCCCAAGTCGCATCTCCCCGCAGCCACTGGGTGGTGCTGTTGGGCGCCTTCGGAGCGAAGCCGTGAGCGGACGTCGACACGTCGTTGGTAGTGACATCGGAGATGCTCAAATCGACATCGGCGGGTTGCGCGGTGCTCGGCGAACCATTGGTGCCAATGGCGTTGATCCATTGATGTGCGACCGCGACTTGCGATTTCACTCCACCCAGCGCCGTCGCAGTGGGGGTTGGCAGTTGCGATGCCGCCACATTACCGGAAATATCGGTGAACGCCGGCTGGCTGGAGGAAGCTGCGCCATTGGAGGCGATCGCGTTAATCCATTGATGCGCAATGGCAGCGTAGGGTTGGACGCCTTCGGCCAGAACGCTCCAAGACATCGGGTTGGTGTCGGGCTCCTCGTTGAGATTACTTGCCTGAAGGCTGATGTAGCTCGTTCCGTTGAACTGTACGGCGTCATTCAGCGCATAGGTGACAGTATTGCTCCAGGTCCCCTGCCACGTTAAGCCTTTTAGGCCTGTGGCTCCCGTGGCTCCGATTTGCGCCAGCGTGTTCCAGAATGCTGGATTCGTGTCGGGCTCCTCGTTGAGATTGCCAGCCTGAGTGCTGATGTAACTCGTTCCGTTGAACTGCACCGCGTCGTTCA
>Ga0209006_10001819_pt1 | contig 19290 bp, 10 predicted proteins | sample JacPin_JW_Ref_O2_FD_188567 | JGI IMG/M metagenome (GOLD analysis project Ga0209006, IMG submission 188567) | Forest soil microbial communities from Algoma, Ontario, Canada - Jack Pine, Ontario site 1_JW_Ref_O2 (SPAdes) (version 2) | ecosystem: Environmental > Terrestrial > Soil > Boreal...
CCGGCCGCGGTCGAGGAGGCCGAGACCCGCGGCCTGATCACGCTCGAGCCCGCGGCTAGTGGTGTGGAGGTGCGGGTGGCGCACCCGCTGTACGGCGAGGTACGCCGACGGCGCGCGGCGGCCACCAAGTTGCGACGGCTACGCGGACTGGTTGCCGCCGAACTCGCCGCAGCCGGCGACCACGACGACATTCAAGTCGTGGTGCGCCGCGCCACGTTGAGTCTCGACTCCGACCTCACGCCTGACGCCGACTTGCTGGTCAGGGCAGCCCAGGGTGCCGTCTGGCTGGCGGATTTGCCGCTCGCCGCTCGACTGGCGGAAGCAGCAGGCCGCGCCGGTGGGGGGCCGGAACCGAATTTTGTTCGAGCGCATGCACTCTCGTGGCTGGGGCGTGGCGAGGAGGCCGACACGGTACTCGCCGTGGCCGACAGCGGCACGTTGACCGACGAAGGCCACGCCAGATTGGCGTTTCTACGGGCTAGCAACATGCTGTGGGCGCTCGGCGATCCGGCGCGCGCTAAAGAAATCATCGACGAGGCGTCACGCACCACGTCGCCGCACGCGCGCAGCTATATCGACGCGTTCCTGACGGTGTACTGGTTTGCGATGGACCGGCCGCAGGAGGCGCGGCAAGCTTCGGAAAGCCTTGCACTGGACGATCTACCGGCAGTCGTTGGCGCGGAGATTGCGTGGGTGCTCGCTACCATAGCCGCGGACGCTGGTCGCACCGCCGAAGCAGAGGCCATCGCAGATGCGGGGTACACCAACGCGACTCGCTCATTTGACGCCCCGCACATGAGGTTCAACATCGCTGATGCGCACATCAGCGCATTGCTGCTGTCTGGGCGGATCGGTGAGGCAGTTGAGGTGGCCGAACGGGTGCGCCAGCAGGCTGCCGATCTTCCGGGCGCCGCTCAGTTACTCGGTTCCGCCGTGGCAGGTCGGGCTGCGCTTGGGGCCGGCCACCTAGGTACCGCATGTGCGATGTTGGAACAGGGGGCAGAGGGATTGGCCGCCTCGCATGCCATCGGCTGGGGGTACCGCTATCACATCCCACGCACGACCGCGCTGGCGATGCGTGGTTCAAATAGCGAGGCGGCAGCCATGCTCGTCGTGCTGGACACGCAGCCGCGTCAGTTCCGGTCGCTCGACTACGAAAGCAGCTTGGCCCGGTCGTGGGTGGTCGCAGGCCAGGGCGCAGTCAGCGAGGCGATCACCGTCGTGCTGTCGGCGGCCGAAAGGGCCGCAGCCGCCGGGCAATTCGCGGCCGAAGTGGTCTGCCTGCAGACCGCCACCCAGTTCGGTGATCGCACCAGCGCACCCAGGTTGCGTGAGCTCGAGTCCATCGTCGAAGGGCCACGTGCCGGCCTGGCTGCCCGGTTCGCCGTGGCCCTGCGCGATGGCGATGCTGCTGAACTATCCTCGGTGTCAGAGGAATTCGAGCGAATGGGTGATCTTGTCGCGGCTATCGATGCGGCCGCCCACGCCGCCCTCGCGTATCGCAGCCAAGACCTGCGGGGATCGGCGTTGAGGTGCTCGGCGCGCGGCGATGCGCTGGCCGAACAATGCGGCGGCGCTAGCACTCCGGCGCTTCGTCAGGCCGCCCGGCCCTTGCCGCTGACCGACCGCGAAGTTGAGATCGTGATGATGATCGGTGAGGGATTGTCCAACCGTGCAATCGCCAAGCGACTGACAGTGTCCGTACGCACCGTCGAGAGCCACATCTACCGAGCGATGGCCAAGACGGGAACCACCACCCGCGACGAACTTGCCGCGCTGATACCCCGCCGCGAGGCTCCAACGACGTGACCATCCCGCCCTGGGCCGGCCTTGCGAGAACGCTTGCCGCGCCTCAGGAATCAAGGGATCAAACTCGTCAGAATTTCACCCAGATCCGGGATCGTGCTGGTGCTCAGGACTGTGCCGATGTCGGCTAGTGCGGTGGGATCGACCACCGTGCCGATGTCGGCTATCGGGTTGAGGTCCAGGACCGACGTCAAGAAGCTGGGCTCCAGAGCCGTGCTCACATCTTGGACCAGGGTGGTGGGATCCAGCACCGCTGCCGCGTCGCTGAACAACGGGGTAAGGTCCGCCAGCGCTGTGCTGACCCCGGCAGGCAAGGCAGGATCGATTACCCCCGTGAGTGCGGCGTCGAAGCCACCCTGCACGCCGGTTCCGAATCCCTCGGCAGCTGCGGCACCCGTACCGAGGCCAAGAAGCGGTGAGATCTCACTCCAGGCGTATGCCAAAAGCAGACTGACCGGAAATACGACAAACAACCCAAACCCCTCGAGGAGGGGGCCGATGACGGGAAGTTGCTCGATGGCGCCCACCAGCAGCAACTCGGGGCTTTCGCCGGAGGGATCAATCAGGGCATTCCAGAACATGTCCCAGAATGCGGGATCTAGGAGTTCCAGGTCGGAGGCGCTCGGCAACGCGTCGCTGACTTCTGCGCTCAGCGCTCCACCGCCGGACGTCAGTGCGTCGGTGAGCGAAGCCAAAGCCGAGTCGCCTGCTCCAATCAAGGTGCTGAACCCCGCATCGACGGGGTTGACGAGATCGATGATGTCCTCGGCAGCGGCAAGGTGGACCCTGCGCTGCTCGATGTGCGGTGTGGTCGTCGGGGTGACATAAATCAGGGCGGCACCGAGCACGGCAACACCGGCAGTGGCATAGGGACGAAGTGCTAGCTGCATGATCATCTCCTTCGATGACGGCCAACGGCTTCTCACCGATGGCGATCTCCGAGAGGAATCCTCGCCCGCGCACGGCGCGGCCAGCTCGGTAGTGCGCCACTGCAGTCCCGGCCGATTTCGGCGCGCACTACTTAGGCCATGGTCTTGAACTCCAGTTGCCTCCGCCGGGATTGCAGTGGCCCGCTACTGCGCCCCGCCACCCCATGGCGAGTAACGATCAATCGGTCGCAACGCCAAGGGAAGAGGCACGAAGTGGCACAAGCAGATCCGCAAGATCTCGTCGAAGAGTCTGAGCGTGTCCTCCAAGGGGTGGGGCATTCCGTCGGTGCAATGTCGCCGGTACTGCAGCTCAAGGGCGTCGGCAAGACGTACCGTAGGGGCGACGAGCAGGTGCATGTGCTTGTTGACTTCGACTTCACTTTGGACGCAGGCGAATTCGTCGTCGTAACCGGACCATCGGGAGCCGGCAAATCGACTCTCCTGCATGTCGCGGGCGGGCTGGACGCACCGGACAACGGCACGGTAGCCGTCGCCGGCCAGGACATCTGGGCGCAGAGCGCCGGCAGGCGCGCTGCGTTCCGACGGCGCAACCTCGGATTCGTCTTCCAGTTCTTCAACTTGGTGCCGATGCTGACTGCGGTGGAGAACGTGTCGTTGCCACTGGTGCTCGACGGTGTGCCGACCCGGTCAGCAGACGCCCGCGCCGAAGAGCTACTGCAACGGGTCGGGCTCGGAGACCGCGCGCGGCACCGGCCGGCCGAACTGTCGGGCGGACAAATGCAGAGGGTGGCCGTGGCGCGCGCGCTGGTGGCCCGGCCGTCGATCATTCTCGCTGACGAGCCAACCGGAAACCTGGACAGCCATTCTTCGACGGAGGTCTTGGATCTCCTGCGCTCGCTGTCAGACGAAGAAGGTGCGGCGGTCGTACTGGTGACGCATGACCAGGCGGCGGCGCGCTACGGAACCCGCGAGCTGCATCTGGTCGACGGGCACGCGTACGGGGTCGATGCTGCCGCGCCCATCGCGGAGCGATGATGGAATCGCTGCGCGCCGGATGGATGTCATTCCGGCGCATTCACCTCGCTGCGTTGATCGCCGATTGGCGACGGACGCTGCTCAGCGTGATCGGCGTCGCGCTCGGAGTGACGGTGGTCCTCGGCGTCCTGATACTCAAATCCGAACTCTCCCGTCCGTTCGATGCATTCGGCCCGTCGCTCACCCACGCCGCCCGCAGAGGGGTGATCGAGGTGACCCCGAACGTAAGCGGCCGGTTGCCGATCGAGACAGTCAGCCGACTGCGCGCCGAGGTGGCAGGGGCAGAGGCGGTCATCCCGGTCGTCGCCGGCTTGACGCCGGTGGATGTTCCAGGCGGCGGCACTCAGGGGTTCTTTTTGCTCGGCGGGTCGTGCCAGATCGAGCTGCTGGTCGGCTCGTTCAACTGCGAGCAGCGTGCTCGCGACGTCAAGCCCGCTGACGGTCCCGGCGTGCCGTTGGAGGTGCCCACGGCGATTGCTCAGCGGCATGGCATACAGCTCGGCGAGGAGCTGCGCATTCCCGGCCTGCCTCCAGGATCGGCGCACCTAGGCTGGACCTTTCCTGAGTTCGACCGCGTCGAGGGCATCAACGGCGGCTACGTGTTGCTCGCCCCCTCCGTGGACGTCGCAGCGAGCATGCTCGGCTCATCTGGCTACGCGACGGCCGCGTTCGTGCTGCCGAGACGAGGTGCTGACATCACGGCCGATGTGCACCGCGTCACCGCCGGCATAGCAACGGCGGGCGCGCCCCGGCCCCAGCAACCCGCCATGTTCGAGAACGCAACACAGAGCTTCAACCTGACTGTTCTGGCCGGCGTCCTGATCGGCTTCCTCGTCGCAGTGAACACAATCCTGTTGGCCATCGAGGACCGGCGAGCGGTGATGGGGACCATCGGCGCGATCGGCGCGAGGCCTATCGGGTTGTTCGGCGGGATGCTCGGCGAGGGCGCTGTGGTGGGGGTTCTCGGGGGACTGTTGGGGGTGCCAACCGGTTTCCTGCTCGGGACATATCTGGTGAACCGGTTCGGGCACTCCATGCTGGAGGGCTCGGGCGGCACGATCGCAGCGCACTTCACGCCGAGCTTGATTGTGATCGGAGCGGCCGCGGGGATCGTCTGCGGAATCCTCGCGATGACCGGGCCGGCCCTCAGGTTGGTCCGCGAGGGACCGTTGGCGTCGATGGCGAGCGTCGGGGGGATACAGCGCGCCAGGACGATCCCGACGTGGCCGCTGGTCGCCGGAGCGGGCGCCCTGGTGGCCGCCGTCGTCGTGCTCAAGATCTTCGAGCGCGGGGCACTGCCGCTGAACGTGGGCATCTACGGCATGACGGTGGGGTTGTGCGGGGTGGTGTTGGTAACGGCGTGGCTAGCCCCGCGCGCCGCGGGCCTGGCGACCCGGCTGCTGACGGTTGCGCGTCCGGCCGTCGGGCGTTTGCTGGGAGCCGACGTGCGGCGCTATTCCGTGCTGTTCGCACTCTCAGCCGCGCTGCTTGCCCAGGGCGCCAGCTCGGCTATCAGCTCACACAGCATGCAACTGCTCGCCACCACGCAGATCGCGGATGAGCAGGCCGACCAGCTGCCCGGCTCCTTGTTGATCGCCGCTCAGTCGGTGCTCGATCAGCGGGATAGCCAGATCGCCGATGCCACATTCGATCTGGTGACCGGCGCCGCCGACGGGCGCAGCGTGACGTCACGCTGGCGATCGACGATCGGGTCGGGGACGCTGTCGCGGTTGGTCGTCGGCGTCACACCGGGAGATTGGTACAGCACGGCGCTGTATCAGCCGACCGCTTCACGTGACGAGTTCTGGCCGGGCTTGCGGGACGGGGAGGTCGGCCTGAGCGAGATTGCGGCCAGCCGGCTCGGCGTCGCGGGGGGCGGCACCGTTGAACTGCCGACCGTTGCAGGGGCGAGGCAGTACCGGGTCGCTGGAATCTTTCATCCGCGGATGGTGAACGACGCCGCAGTGGGCGACATAGTGCTGGTCTCGGACAGATTGGCGCGTGCGGATTGGGCCGCCGTGCGCGACCAGATCGCGGTCGCCTACCCATCCGCCGCCGCCGCGACCGCTCACCGCGGCGATTTCGTCAACCTCGGCGCAGGATTGCGCGTGTACGACACCCAGCAGTGGCGCTCGGAGGCCACCACCGGGATCACCCGATTCCTGAAACCGTTCACGATCTCGGGATACGTCGTGATGGCAGCCGCCGGCTTGAGCCTGCTGAACGTGTTCGTGCTGGGACTTGTGCAGCGCAAGCGTGAGCGGGCCGCGTTGCGGGCGATCGGGATGACCTCCGGGCAGGAACAGGCAGTGATCATCGCCAACGCGGGCCTGCTCGGCTTGCTGGTCGGGAGCGTTGCGGTGCTTGGGGGCGTGGGTCTCACGTATCTCTGGTCGCTGGGTTCACCTGTGTACTACGGCATCAAGATCGAATGGGGTTTACCGCCTGTGCCGCTCCGAAGCGGAGTGGCAGCTGTGTTCGTACTCGTCCTGGCCGCCGCCCTGTACCCCCTGCTACACGCGCGGCGGCTAGAGGCGGTCGAGGTGCTACGAACCAGTTGACAGTCAGCCGCGGACCTCATGGTGCAGTCGCGGAATGTCGTCGTCCGCGAGCCGGAAGCGGTGTAGGTGTTCCCGAATCGCGGGGCTCGCCATGCCCTCGAAGTCGTTGGGCGGCAATGTCATCTGAAAGACCAGTCCGCGGCCATCGGCCCCTTCGACCAGGACGCCGACTCCGGCAAAGGGAATGTTCATCAACGGCGCGCAGTAGACCGTGAAGGCGCCTTCGAACTGGATGCGATAAACGCCAAATCCGGTCCAGTTCGTGATAAGCGGGTTCCACTGGACCGGATTGAAGCTCGTCGCTACACAGCGAGTGCCTCGCCATGTACCGGCAGCGTCCAGAAACTTCTGGTTGATGCGCATATCGCAGTGTTGGTCGGCAAAGCTATCCACGTGCGTGCGGATGCGTTCGGCAATCGAACGTGCCGCCTCTCCGCGTCGTATGTCGACGTTTAACGCCGTGACGATATTTCCGACCAGCATCGGATCCAAGCCGCACTGATTCCGCACATTCACGGCGATCGCGAGAGTGCGACGATCCACGGCGGGATTCGCGAGCATAAGCGCCTCCGAAACATGCGCGCACACAACGTCGTTCGCAGACAATCGCATCCGGCTTCCGTAATACTCGCGCATGCGGCTGATTTCGTCTTCGCCGTAATAGAGACTCAGAGTCCGCTGCTTTCGCGCATCCCTTGCCATGTAGAGCGCACTTCGTGCAATCTCTGCGAGCCCGAGGCAACGCACCCCGGCCTCCCGAGCGCCATCGGCAGGGAGATGTGCGTCGAGGTAGGCAGCGCGGTCTTCGACGATCAACGGGTCAGCGAGTGGCTTGTCGGCCGCAGCGGCAGCCCACGCGTTGATGAAGTGCATCGCCGTCTGCATGTCGCCGATCCCGTGGTGCCATGAGAAACCGATGGCGGTCGCGTTGTCCGCAAGATGCGTGACACGTACCTTGCACAGCGGGCCGAATCCCCACCGCGCCATGGCGCCGTTCACGGGATCGATGAGCCAGCCTCCGCGGTCCTCGGACACCGACTGGATCGCCTCACGGATTGTGTGTCCGGACGACACAGATGTGAAGGGCGCGCCCTGTCCCTTGCATCGGATTCGCATCCTGCCGCCGACCAGGGCCATTCGCCCCGCGAACATCGGAAAGCTGGTGAGCGCGTGCGCGAATGCGCCGGCGAGCGCCTTGCTGTCAAGACGTCGCTCAAAGAAGAAGACCAGGTGCACCGCCACGTTCGAGAGAGCGACGTCACCCACGTTGCAACGGATTTCGAACCGCTGCGGGTGCAACGGGCTGATCAGCTGGGTCGACATAGTGGGGCTACTTTCGGCGGCTGACTACTACGCGGCCGCCAAGTTTCGGGGCATAGGCGACTCCCCGGAATTGCGACTTCTCGTCGGCGGCGGGATCGGTATGGATCCGGAAACTCTGCAGCACCGTCCGCAGCACGATATCCATTTCGGCGATCGCGAAATCAGACCCGATGCATCGGCGTGCTCCGCTTCCGAACGCCAGCCATGCTGGTGCCGGCTGATCGCTGTCCCGAAAGCGGGTCGGATCGAAACGTTCGGGGTGAGGAAAGACTTCCGGATTCTCGTGCAGATCGGCAAGACTCACAAACACGTTGCGACTGTGCGGAATTCGCCATGCGCCCAGATCGAAGTACGGCGCACTGACCCATCTGCCGGGATAATCGATTATGGTGCGAACCCGCAGCAATTCCAATATCGTCGCACGGCGGAACTCGCTGCCTCCGGCGTCGACCTCGCCGACCAGTTCGGCCAGCACGTCTGGGTGGCGCCGCAACCGTTCAAACGCCCAGGTAAGTGCCGATGCTGTGGTTTCGTGGCCTGCACCGATAAGGGTCATAAGTTCGTCGCAGACGTCCGCCCGCGACATCCCGGTTCCATCGGCATGCCTGCTGCGCAATAAGATTGCCAGGATGTCCGTCCGCTCGCCGAGTCCCGGATCGGCCTCGGCCCTGTCGATGAGTGTCAATACGATGCGGTCGAAGTCCGCCCGGATCTTGTCCAGCTTGTTCCACGGGCTGTAGCGACGGGTCCGAAATTTCGGCGCTGGCATCAGCTTCGCCAGGATCGATCCGCGTTTTGTATACCGTTGGACGATCTCACGTAGTTCCTCTAGCTCGGTGCCGTCAGCGCCGAAGATGGTCCGCAAGATCACGTTCAAGGTGATCCTGTGCATCGGTTCGAGAATCCGGAACTCTTTATTCTCGGGCCAATTCGCACTTTCACGCAGTGTCTCGTCGGCAATAATCGACTCGTGATTCTTTAGACTCCGACCGTGCAGAGCCGGTGCGAGGAGCCGACGCCGATCGTGGTGCCGAGTGCCCTCAAGGGCAAATATCGACCCAGGGCCAAAAAAGTTGCTCAGATTCAGGTGATAATTGGTCAGCCGTTCCGCGTCCGCGGTACACACCGACCTCACCAGAGCCGGATCGGAGATGGCGACGCATTGGCCAAAGAATGGGACGTTGAATTCGAAGATGCGTCCGTGCCGCTTGATCCAGTACCGCATCGCCCCGCGGCGAAATAGGGTTAATCCGACGCCCTGTACGAGCTTGGGTAAGCGCACCCGCGGCGGGTTCAACCTGGTCGGCGTCGATGTTTCGTACGCGTTGGCCATGGCTGGACAGGTCATGCGGTCCCCTAAACTGCGTTCTTCCTTGGAACTCGTGCTCGGTGAGCGCTTGCGCGTTTACCGCGTGTCAAGGGAATCGTCGCCCTCGTGCGGTGGGACGACCTCGGTAGTGCGCTACTGCAATCTCATGTGGTTTTGACGCGGTCTACCTAGACGCGAAAAATAACCAAGATTGGCCAGCACGACAACAAGCTGTAGGTGGGCCGAGATTTCCGCGGTATCTCAAAAGTGCCGACTGCTACCCACCGTCGATCATTGCCTGGGCCCAGGCGATGTGTCCTTCGAAGCCAAGCGATTCCGCCATCGCGCGATAGCGGCTCGCCAAATCCCGGTAGTCGACATCGTCGCCACCGGCCCGCGCTAGCAGCGCGTGCAGCCGCAGCAGTGTGATCTCGCGCATCGCCGAACCGTCGTCTACCCACAGGACCGCTAGCCCGTGGGTCGCCTTTTGAGCTTCGGCCTTATCGCCCTGGGTGCCACGCTCCAGAAGTGTCTCCACGAAAACGCCAGTGCCCCAAACGCCATAGAAGAGGTTTCCTGCCTGGCGCAGCTCGTCGACGGCTTGGCGCATCACCTCAATGGCAGCATCGCGGTCGCCGCGCCTGGCCGTTTCCCGGGCGGCCCACAAGTCGGTGACCGGGATGAGGAAGAGGGCACGCTTGCGCAGCCATATGTCGCGCGCCTGCATCATCAATTCAAGCCCACGGTGACGGTCGGCCGCGGCGTCCCGATTCAGCAGCCCGACAGCCAACGTGTACGCGGCCAAGCCCACTGCGCGATCGCTGCTGGCCCTTTGGGCGGTCTGCACAGCATCCTCGCTCACGCGTACCACGGAGTCACTGGTCCGAAGCACCCCGTACTGCATCGCGAAACCGTAGGTCCAGGCGACGGCACCGGAAAGGGTTTCGGGGTTGCTGCGTCGGGCCATCGCAACGGCGTCGTGGAGGTCTTGGCGCCATCCGGGACGGCCCAGCCACCACCGAGCAGTGCCGCGCCATGCCAACGCGATCGCCAGCGGTGATCCCATGCCGAAGCCGGCGCCCTTGCCGGGGTCCCCGGCGGCCAGGTCGACGATGGTCTGCGACCACCGCAAGATCTCGCCGAATTCACCGACGCCGAGCCAGTTGACGAACGCTAAGAACGCCAACCCCATGGTCGGGTTGGGATCGTCGATCGACTCCAGCAGCGCCATCTGTTCGGACGCCAGCTGCGATGCCTCTCGCGCGCGCCCGGCGTAGCAGAGGTCGGCGGCCAGTGCGGTCATGCCGATGGCGAGTGAGACGTTGTCTCCGGCCGCAGTGCACATCTCGCGCAGCTCCGCGAAGCGGCCCCGGCTTTCCTGGACTGCTCGGGCTTGCCAGTCGGTGGCACACAACATGGTGCGGGGGGCGATGCGCATCGACAATTGGTCGGGGTCGTCGGCCGGCAGTGCGTCGGCGATGCGGCGTGCCCGCTCCCAACTGACCCGTGCCGCGGCGAGATCGCGGTCGGTTGACCACGCGCCGGCGCGCATGTGCCAGCCATACGCCGCGTGCAGTTCGCCGGCAGACTCGAGATGTTCGGCGATCAGCGCCGCGTTCTCCTCCACCGACCCCGGCGCACGCTCTTGGATCGCGGCGGCCAGGCGCCGGTGCCACTGGGCGCGATCGGATTTCAGCTGCGATTCGTAGGCCACCGCGCGGATTAGCGGGTGGTGGAAGGCGTACTCGGCGCTCGGGGTGAACCCGACCTGATCGATCAGCTCCGCGCCCAGCAGCTCATCGAACACCGTATCGATGCCCAGCGCGGCGAGCAACTGCGCCCCGAAGCGGGCACCGATCACCGACGCCGCGTGCAACGTACGCCGGGCCGGGGCACTCAGCCGGTCGATGCGCGCGGCGATGGCCGCCTGCACCGTGGCCGGCACGCTCAGCTCGGCGACACCCGCGGAACAGAGATAGTTGCCTCGTTCGCCTGCCAGCACCCCGCGTTGCACCAACTCGCGCACCATCTCCTCGGTGAAGAACGGGTTGCCGGCTGCCCGGTCGGCGATGATGGCCGCCAGCTCGGTGACCGAGGGATCCGACCCCAGCAACCCGCCGATCAGCGTCGTGGTGTCCGAATCAGTCAGTGGGGCAAGCGCTATCGTCTGCGCGCCGTGCACCCGTGTCAGCGCGCCCTGGTATTCGGGGCGGAAGGTGATCAGCACCACCGACGGGGTGCGAGTAATGACGGTGAGGAAGTCAGCCAGCATCGACTCGCTGGCCGCATCGATCCAGTGCGCATCCTCGATGAGGTACAACGCCGGTTCGGTGCGTGCCAGTAACGCGGTGTTGATCAGCGCGGTCAACCGGCGCCGCCGCGCATCCGGGTCGATCTGGGGCAGCGACACCTCGGGGTCGGCGACCCCGAGCAGATCGTCCAGTAGCAGCAGATCCTGCGGATCGGCATCGGGAGTCTGCCCCCGCAATCGCGTGCGGGCGGCTTCGCCGTCGACGTCAGCCACGCTCATGCCCGCCCGCAGCAGCCGCGCCACCACACCGAAGGAAATGTCGCGGGCGTGCGACTCGCAGAAGGCCCACACCACCTCGACTCCGCGCGCTGCGGCCAGCGCCGCGGCCTCGCGGGCCACCCGGCTTTTGCCGATGCCCGGCGGTCCCACCACACCCACCACACCACCGCGGCCATCGATCGCGAGGTCCACCATGGCGTCGAGGGCCGCCATCTCCCAGCGCCGACCGACCAGGCTCGCCTCGGCGCGCCCGACCAAGGCATGCCGCGGGCCGATCGCCACCAGTCGACGCACCGGAACCGGCTCGTCAGCCCCCTTGATGCGCACCCGCTCCGGTTCAGCCAGCATCACGGTGTGCTCGACCAGCCGCGCGGTCGACTCCGACAGCATCACCCCGCCCGGGGGCGCCACCGACTCCATCCGCTGGGCAAACCCGACCGGCTCGCCGATCGCGGCGTAGCCCAGCGACCCCGAACCGAACTCACCGGCGATCACCCGCCCCGAATTCAGGCCCACCCGCAACCGCAGCGCCACGCCATCGCGGCGCTGTACCTCGCCCGCCAACCGGGTGGCTTCCTCCTGGATGGCCAGCGCGGCCAGACATCCGCGAAAAGCGTGATCTTCCAAGGCAACCGGTGCGCCGAACACGGCCATGATCCCATCGCCGGTGTATTCCACGCTCCCGCCGCCGTAGCGCTGCACCACCGCCGCCGATCGCTCCACCAGCGCGGTCATGATCTCGCGCAACCGCTCCACATCCAAGGCCGCCGCGATGTCCATCGACCGCACCACGTCGGCGAACAGCACCGTCACCTGCTTGTACTCGGCGCCATCACCCAAAAGCCCACTTGGAGTACCGCACTCGTCACAGAACTTGGCGTTCTCCCGCAGGCCAGTGCCGCATGACCCGCACACCACACCCGCCGTCATCCGAGCAGAACCTCCAGCGTTGCCGGTTATTTCCCACCCTCGACCAGCGCCTCGGCCCAGGCGATGTGTCCTTCGAAGCCAAGCGATTGCGCCATCGCGTGGTAGCGACTCGCCAAATCCCGGTAGTCGAGATCGTCGCCGCGGGCCCGGGCGAGCAGCGCGCGCAGCCGCAGCAGCGTGATCTCGACGATCGCCGAACTGTTGTCCGCCAGGTTTGCCAGCCAGTCGATCGCATCTTGGGCTTCGGCCAGGTCGCCCTCGGCGCCACGCTCCAGCAGCGTCTCCACCAGAATGCGGGTGCCGAAAACGTCATAGCCGGCCTGTCCCGCCTGGTGCAGCACGTCGACGGCCTTGCGCATCACCGGGATGACGTCGTCGCGGTCGCCGCGCCTGGCCCTCTCCCGAGCGGCGCACAACTCGGTGAGCGGGACCAGGGAGGGCATACGCTCGCGCTGCCACTCGCGGGCCTGCACCATTAGCTCAAGCCCGCGGTCACGGTCGGCCGCGGCATCCCGGTACAAGAGCGTGACCGCCAGCGCGTACTCGGCGAAGATCAGTGCGATGTCGCTGCTGGCCCTTCGGGCGGTTTGCACAGCCTCTTCGACTGCGCGCAGGGCGGCGTCATCGGCCTGAAGTACCCCGAAGACTATCGCGCCGTACGTCCAGGTGACGACCAAGCCAAGAGTTGCCGGGTCGCTATTGCGGGCCATCTCGACGGCGTCGTGGAGGTCTTGCCGCCAGCCGGTGCGGCCCAGCCACCACTGAGCGACGCAGTGAAATGCCAACGCGATAGCCAGCGGTGATCCCACGCCGAAACCGGCGCCCTTGGCGGGGTCGCCGCCGGCCAGGTCGATAACAGTCTGCGACCACCGCAGGATCTCGCCGAGTTCACCGCTAGCGAACCAGTTGGCGAACGCTACGAACGCCAGCCCTATCGTCAGGTTGGGATCGCCGATCGACTCCAGCAGCTCCATCTGTTCGGATGCCAGCTGCGACCCTGCGCGCGCGCGTCCGGCGTACATGAGCTCGGTCGCCAGCCCGCTCATGCCGATGGCCAGCGAGACCTTGTCCCCGGCCGCGCTACACAATTCCCGCATTTCCTCGAACCGGCCTTGGGCTTCGTGGACGGTGGGCGCTTGCCAGTCCGTGGCGCACAGCATGGTGCGGGGGGCGATGCGCATCGACAACGTGTCGGCATGTTCGTCGGGCAGTTGGTCGGCGATCTGGCGTGCGCGTTCCCAACTGACCCGAGCGGCGCCGACGTTGCGGTTGGCTGACAACGCGGCTGCGCGCATGTGCCAGCCATACGCGGCGTGCAGGTCGCCGGCGGCCTGCATATGTTCGGCGATCAGCGCGGCGTTCTCCTCCACGGACCCGGGCGAACGGCCCTGGATGGCGGTGGCCAGGCGCCGATGCCATTCGGCGCGATCGGATTTCAGCTGTGATTCGTAGGCCACGGCACGGACCAGCGGGTGGTGGAAGGCGTACTCGGCGCTTGGGGTAAACCGGACCTGATCGATCAGCTCCGCGCTGAGCAGCTCGTCGAACATTGCATCGATGCCCAGCGCGGCCAGTAGCTCGGCTTCGAAGCGGGCGCCGATCACCGACGCCGCGTTCAACGTCCGCCGGGCCGGGGCGCTCAGCCGGTCGATGCGCGCGGCGATGGCTGCCTGCACCGTGGCCGGGACGGTGACTTCGGTGGCGTTCGTGCCACAGACGTAGCTGCCGCGCTCGCCGGCCAGCACGCTGCGCTGCAGCAACTCGCGCACCATCTCCTCGGCGAAAAACGGGTTTCCGGCGGCACGCTCGGCGATGATCGCCGCCAGCTCGGCCACCGAGGGGTCCGGCCCCAGCAGTTCAGCCAGCAGCGCCACGGTGTCCGAATCGCCCAGTGGGGCAAGCGCTATCGTCTGCGCGCCGGCCACCTGCGTCAGCGCTCCCCGATATTCGGGGCGTGAGGTGATCAGCACCATCGAAGGGGTGCGCGGGATGACGGTGAGGAAGTCGGCCAGCATCGACTCGCTGACCCCATCGATCCAGTGCGCATCCTCGATGACGTAGAGCGCCGGTTCGGTGCGCGCCAGCGACGCGGCGTTGATCATCGTGGTCAACCGGCGTCGCCGCGCATCCGGATCGATCTGGGGCAGCGGCACTTCGGGGTCGGCGATGCCGAGCAGATCATCAAACAGCAGCAGATCCTGCGGGTCGGCATCCGGCACACGAGCCCGTACCCGCATCCGGGCGGCGTCGCCGTCGAGGTCAGCCACACCGGTGCCGGCGCGCAGCAGCTGGGCCACCACACGGAAGGGAATGTCGCCGGCATGGGACTCGCAGAAGGCCCAAAACACCTCGACCCCGCGCCCAGCCGCCAGCGCCGCGGCCTCCCGCGCGGCCCGAGACTTGCCGATGCCCGGCGGTCCCACCACATTCACCACACCACCGCGACCGCCGATCGTGCGATCCACCATGGCGTCGATGGCCGTCATCTCCCAACGGCGACCGACCAGGCCCACCTCGGCGCGCCCGACCAGAGTATTCCGCGGGCCGATCCCCACCAACCGACGCGCGCACACCGGTTCGTCGGCCCCCTTGATGCGCACCCACTCCCGTTCACCCAGCATCACGGTGTGCTCGACCAGCCGCGCGGTGGACTCCGAGAGCATCACCCCGCCCGGCGGTGCCACCGATTCCATCCGCTGGGCAAACCCGACCGACTCGCCGGTCGTGGCGTAGCCCAGCGACCCCGAACCGATCTCACCGGCAATCACCTGACCGGAATTCAGGCCCACCCGCACGCGAAGATCGACACCGTCGCGACGCTGCACTTCGGCCGCCAACCGGTTCGCCTCGTCCTGGATGGCCAGCGCGGCCAGGCACCCCCGAAAAGCGTGGTCCTCCAACGCGATCGGGGCGCCGAAGATCCCCATCACCCCGTCGCCGGTGGACTCCACCGTCCCGCCGCCGTAGCGCTGCACCGCCGCTGCCGAGCGGCTCACCAACTCGGTCATGACTTCGCGATACCGCTCCATCTCCAGCGCGGCCGCGAGGTCCATCGAGTGCACCACATCGGCGAAGAGCACCGTCACCTGCTTGTACTTCGCCGTATCGCCCGAAGCCGTAGTCGGGGCACCGCACTCGTCGCAGAACTTGGCCTTTTCGCGCAAGCCGGTGCCGCATGACCCGCACGCCACGCCCGCTGTCATCCGAGTACCACCGCTCCAGGAGTCCCGACTATTACAAGTGCGAACAATAGGGTGTTCAACAGCAAAGAGCAGCGCTATTCACCGCGGTCATATGCGTTTCTAGGGCTTCCGGCCCATCCATGATTCGCGCGGCCATCGCATCCAGGAGCCACCCACGGGTGTTCTGACTCAGGCTTGAGCGGTGCCTTTAAGGCAGTATCACAATCTTGCCGGTGACATGTCCTGCGCCGCTTGTCTTGAGTGCCGAGGCAATCTCGGCGAGGGGATAGGTTCGCGAGATCGACACCGTCAGCCGTCGTTGCTCGATGAGTCCGAGGATTTCACGAAGAGCTTCACCGAGATCGCTGCCCCCACCGCCAACATGAATCTGGATGCCGGTGTCGGCGGCGTCGAAGGCGACCAGCGTGAGCACACGTTCGGGTGTTCCGGTCAGCTGGATCGACACGGGAATCTCGCCGCGACCCGAGGCGTCGAGGACCGCATCGACGCCCTGCGGTGCGACGGAGCGGACCCGCTCCAGCAGTCCGTCACCGTAAGTAACGGGTAGCGCGCCGATCGACCGGAGGTAGTCGTGATTGCGCTCGCTGGCGGTTCCGATGACCGTCACGCCGCGTGCGACCGCGAGCTGTATGGCGAAGGTGCCTACCCCGCCGGCTGCCCCGTGGATGAGAAGCGTCTCGCCGGCTTTGAGGCGAAGCTTCTTCAGCACGGCGTACGCGGTCCCGCCGGCTCCCGCGAGGGATCCTGCTACGTCCCAAGGAATATCGTGGGGTTTGCGGACCAGGCTCGCTGGCTCGGCGAGTGCGTATTCTGCGAATGATGGCGTGACCGAGCTGCCCAAAACCTCATCACCCACAGCGAATTCGCTGACTTCTGGACCCACCTGTTCGACCACGCCGGACACGTCGGTGCCCACTCCCGCAGGAAGGGTAAGCGGTATCACGTCACGCATGAGACCCTCGACCGTCTTCGCGTCGATGGGATTGACTCCCGCAGCCCGTACGGCAACTCGAACTTGGCCTGGTCCGGCGATCGGTGCCGGCGCGTCGATCACCCGCAGCACGTCGGGGTCACCGTATTCGGCGAACTGCGCAATCTTGGTCATGTGATTCACTCCAGTCGTGTCGGTTTTCGTTTTGCTGACGAAAGCGTGTGGTCTGTGCGCAATCGCTAAGCAATCAAGCAGCTACAACACGTGATATGTCATGTTATTCCTACGACGCCGACCGTCCTCACAACCGGCGGCCGGCATGGTGAACTGATCTGTGCCAGATCCCGATTCGCGCCCTCAAGCGAAACAGCCTGCCGGCATGCGTAGCGACCCATCCGCCGCGCCGACGTACACAGTCGATGACTGGCTGACCGCAGCCGGATCGCAGAATGAGGGCGCCGTAATTCCCGGCCGACTTGTTCGACTCGTTACCGCGCTCAGCACCGCCCCATCGGGCGAACTCAACACCAACGATCCCGTTGCAACAGATGTTGCTGACCGGCAGGCAGCCGTCCTCGTACTTCTCAAAGACACCAGCGACGGTCCCGAAGTGGTTCTGCTGCAACGCAGTTACTCGCTTCGGGACCATCCAGGTGAGATTGCATTTCCCGGCGGCTCCCGGGAGCCCATCGACGGCAATCCCGCCGCCACTGCCCTGCGGGAAGGAGCCGAGGAAATTGGCCTCGACCCACGCAGCGTCGACCCGCTGGTTACTCTTCCGCGCCTTCATATTGGCGTCTCGGGCTTCGATGTCACCGCAGTTGTCGCCCACTGGCGTCAACCCGGCCCGGTCTATCCGGTCAACCCCGCAGAAACACACCGGGTACTCACCGTGGCGCTGCCCGATCTGGACAATCCAGATCGCTGGCACCAGTACCGGTGCAACGACTGGTCCGGGCCCGCCACGTTTCTCGACGACGGCGCCCGACTCTGGGGCTACACCGCCGAAATCCTGCGCTACATGTCCAAAAACCGGTAGACGCGGCCGCCTTCACGGCATCTGAGATCCGAGGGCACATCCACGCATCCGCGACTCTGACCCGCACAACGTGAGTAGGGTCGAGCCGTGATGCGCGAGAAGGCCCAGGCATCGACCTCGATTTTGGCAATGGTCGCGGCGGCCCGCGTCGCCGTGGGAGCGACGATGATCCTGGCGCCGAGCCGGATCTTTTCGCCAGGATCCGGGACCGAAACACTGCTCATGCGGACCATTGGGATCCGTGATGTGGTTCTCGGCTCGGGCGCCTGCGCGGCCTGGGCACGCGGCGAAGAAGGCGAATTGCAACGGTGGGCAACGGTTGGACTCACTAGTGATGGGGCCGACTTTGTTACCGGGCTTCGCAGCAAGCCGCTGGTCGGTTCCAAAAGCGCCCTGATCGCCACGCTTTCCCCGGTGCCCTTCGTGGCGGCCGGCATCCTGGGTTTAACCCGTAGATCAAGAAGGCCTTGAGGGCCCCGCGGCGCTGGCCTCGCTGCGCCGGACGTGAATAAGCCCGTACTCTTCGACGGTGAACGCGATCGACCCAGACAAGCTCAATACGTGCCTGATGGTGCTGGCCGACATTGAGTCGTTGCCGCCCGAACATCCCGATGCCGTGGCCGTACGTCGGGCCACCGCGGGCATCTTCAAGGCGGTGAAGAAAGCCCGCCGTCACGCCAAGCGCGACGCGGTGGCAGCCGCAGATCACGCGGTCACTGCGGCCACCGCCACCGGTGCGCCCGGCCGAATCGACGACGAAACTGCGGGCCTGCCATTGGTGTCGACTGCAGTGGGCGCCAGCGCCGGCACCTTGCTCCGATCACGCGCCTGCTACATGTGCAAAAACCACTACACGCTGGTCGACGCGTTCTACCACCAACTCTGTCCAGGCTGCGCCGCGCTCAGCCACGCCAAGCGCGACGCCCGCACCGACCTCACCGGCAGGAGCGCCCTGCTCACCGGTGGGCGCGCCAAGATCGGCATGTATATCGCGCTGCGACTGCTCCGCGACGGTGCCCACACGACGATCACCACCCGCTTTCCGAACGATGCCGTGCGCCGCTTCGCCGCGATGCACGACAGCGCCGACTGGCTGCACCGGCTACGCATCGTCGGGATCGACCTCCGCGATCCCGCTCAGGTCGTCGCGCTTGCGGACTCCGTGGCCGCGCAGGGCCCCCTGGACATTCTGATCAACAACGCCGCCCAGACGGTGCGCCGAGCCCCCGGCTCTTACGCCGCGCTCGTCGAGGCGGAGCGCACCCCGGCGCCGGAACTCGTCGACGTGATCACGTTCGACCGCGTCAGCGATGCTCATCCCGCGGCACTTGCCGGAAGCCTCGCCGAGCACCAAACTCCGCACGCCGTAACTGAATTGGCCCTCTCCGCCCGAAGTGCATCTCCGGACCGGATCGCCGCGGGCACCGCCATAGACGCGGGTGGCCTGCTGCCCGATACCGCACCCATCAACAGTTGGACCCAACGCGTGCACGAGGTCGACGCGATGGAACTGCTTGAGGTTCAGCTGTGCAACCAGACCGCGCCTTTCATTCTGGTGAGTCGGCTGCGCCCGGCGATGGCCGCCTCGCCTTCGCGCCGGAAATACGTCGTGAATGTGTCTGCGATGGAGGGGCAGTTCAGCCGCGCATACAAGGGCCCGGGCCATCCGCACACCAACATGGCGAAAGCCGCACTGAACATGCTCACCCGCACCAGCGCCGCTGAGATGCTGC
>Ga0209006_10001820_pt1 | contig 19281 bp, 13 predicted proteins | sample JacPin_JW_Ref_O2_FD_188567 | JGI IMG/M metagenome (GOLD analysis project Ga0209006, IMG submission 188567) | Forest soil microbial communities from Algoma, Ontario, Canada - Jack Pine, Ontario site 1_JW_Ref_O2 (SPAdes) (version 2) | ecosystem: Environmental > Terrestrial > Soil > Boreal...
CTCACAGCACGACCATCGTAATTCCCTGATTTCGCCGCCCCAGATCCTTATCCTTCTTAAGCTCTCCATTTTCACGAATCAGCTTCCAGCTCAACTCGTCCGACTTCGACCAGTTCTCGCCGAAGATGCAGGCAACTAACTGCCCAGCCTCCGCCAGTTCTCGCAACCTCTTCTGCACAGCGATGCGAATATCTCCGCCAACTCCGCTCGATCCGTATCCATGAACGATCTTCAACAGCATCTCTCCCTCGCGGCGAGCCGCAGCCAGTTCGCGCTCCAACCGCTGCAGCGCCTCATGCACCGAAGGCATGTCGGATTTGAGATTGACCGTTTTGATAGCGACACAACAACGGGAACGTGCACGGATACGCCGGAGGGACGTACCTGCTACTTCCGATTCCTTCCCCGGCTGACCGCCTCCCGCGCCTCTTTATCCGCCGTCCGTCTGCGCTCGGTCTCGCGTTTGTCCCAAAGCTGTTTGCCCTTGGCCAGCGCCAGTTCAACCTTCACGCGGCCGCCTTTGAAATACATGCGAGTCGGGATCAGGGTCAGTCCCTTTTGCTGCGTCTTCCCAATCAGCTTCTTGATCTCTTCCGCGTGCATCAGCAGCTTGCGGGTCCGTAGCGGAGCATGGTTGTGGATATTTCCATGCTCGTAAGGACCTATATGCGCATTGAGCAGCCACAACTCGCCATCTTTGATCAGTCCATAAGAATCCTTTAAATTCGCCAGACCGCCCCGGACCGACTTTACTTCGGTACCCGTCAAAGACACGCCCGCCTCAAATTTTTCGAGCAAGAAGTAGTTATGTGAAGCGATCCTATTAACAGCGGCATCCCTCTGCCCGCTGGCAGTCGGGTCTCGGCGCGGCGACTTTTCCGCGGTGGGTTTGGTCTGATGCGTGATCTGACGGGGCATTTGGGCGAAATTAACTAAGCAATGTTAAACAGAATGAAACTAAATCTTAGCAGGGACCGCGACGCGAGGTTTCAAAGTTGCAAGGTTGCAAGGTTTCTTGTCTGCAAACTCTCTTTCGAAACCTTGCAATGTGAAACCTTGAAACCCGGGGCCTTCCCCACTAGTCCTACGACTAAAGAGTGTAACTCTCGTACTCACAAGCACATGAGGAGCTTCAAATCGCGATGCTATAATCGCGTCAACCAAAGTTTTTATCGTGAATCGAGTGGATTTTCCCGCGCCCCAGCCCCCAGCGCCGCGGCGGATTTTCGGAACTTCTGCTCATCCGGCGAAGACTGCAACATAAGTAGACCGTCATCTCGACGTAAATTAAGGACCTTCTCGTGAGGATTATCGAATGAGACGCCTGATGCGCCCGGCAATCGTGCCCCTGCTGGTCGCGGTAATGACCCTTTCCGCCTTCTCCGGAGATAAAGCAAAAAGCCTCTACGACAAGGGTCAGGATGCCGAAGCCCGCCAGAACTATGAGGCGGCCTACGACTTATTCAAACAAGCTTACGACCTCAAGCCGAAAGAGCTGCGTTACCGCTCTGCCTTCGAGCGTACGCGCTTTGAAGCCGCCGCCGCCATTGTCCACAAAGGGCAGCAGCTTCGTGACGATGGCAAACTCGATGACGCGGTGGCCGCCTTCCAGAAGGCGCTCAGCATCGATCCGTCGTTGTTCATCGCCAAGCAGGAATTGATCCGCACGCAGAAGATGATCAGCGACCTGAAGAACCCCACGCCTCAAGCCGCCGGACCGCCTGCCGGCCTCGAGCGCAAGGTGCATGACGCTGCCGGCCCGGTTGAACTCGCCCCGATCTCGGTCGTCCCCATCACGGTCAAGCTGACGGACAAATCCGACACGGTGTACCGCACCATCGGCCAGCTGGCCGGCATCAACGTACTGTTTGATCCCGACTACACACCGAAGCAAATCAAAGTTGAATTGAATGGAGTTACCCTCGAGGAAGCGCTGGAAATCACCGCCCTCGAGTCGAAGACATTCTGGCGTCCGGTCACGCCCAACACGATTTTCATTGCCACCGACAATCCTGCCAAGCGCAAGGAACTCGAGCAAAGCGTTCTCAAGACTTTTTATCTCACCAATCTTTCCCAGCCCACCGAACTGCAGGACGTTGTAAACGCCATCCGCGCCGTGCTCGATGTGCAGCGCGTGCAGCAGTTGCTCTCACAAAATGCGTTGGTAGTCCGCGGCACGCCCGACCAGATCGCGCTCGCCGAAAAGCTGGTTGAGGACCTCGACAAGGCTCGCCCTGAAGTCATCATCGATATCGCCGTCATGCAGGTCAGCAAAGACCGCTCGCGCACCCTGGGCATCAGCCCGCCCACCAGCGCCACGTTGCAGCTTCAGAGCAACCTGAATCCAGTCTCGTCGACGACCACGACGACTACCACCACGACTTCTTCGTCCGGCTCAACCACCCCGGCCGGCATCAGCCTGAATACACTGGCCACGCTGAACTCCAACAACTTTGCCGTTACGATTCCGTCGGCAAACTTGTCGGCTGTGATGGGCGACAGCGACACCAAGCTTCTCCAGAATCCTCAGATTCGCGCTCTCGACAACCAGAAGGCTTCGCTCAAGATCGGTGATCGCGTCCCGGTCGCCACCGGATCGTTTCAGCCCGGCATCGGCGGCGTCGGCATCAATCCTCTGGTCAACACGCAGTTCCAGTATCTCGATGTCGGCGTCAACATCGACGTCACGCCGCACGTTCACTCCAACGGCGAAGTCACGCTCAAGATTTCCATGGACGTTTCCGCCGTCACCGGGCAACAGAATATTGGCGGCATCAGCCAGCCCATCATCGGCCAGCGCAAAATCGAGCACGAAATCCGTCTGAAAGATGGCGAAGCCAACCTGCTCGGCGGCATCATGGAAGATCAGGCCACCAAGCAACTCGCCGGAATCCCGGGCCTCGCGCAGATTCCGATCCTGAAGTATCTCTTCGGCCAGACCACAACCGATCACTCGCAAAACGAAATCGTCTTTGCCATCGTGCCGCATATCATTCGCGGTACCGAAGTCAACGAGATCAATCAGCGCGCCATCGAAATCGGCACGGCTAACAGCATTCAGTTGCGTCATCAGGCGCAGGTGATCCCGGCCAGCGCGGCCGCCGGCGCTTCCGCGCAGCCAGCGCCGGTGAATCCGGCCGCAGGCAAGCCTTCGGCGGCGATTGTTCCGATCTCGCAGAACGCGTCGCAACAAAACGCGACCCCGGCGCCCGGCGGAACGGCTAACTTCCTTTTCGATCCATCGACGATTCAGGCCACCAAAGGCAATACTTTCGCCGTCAACCTACTGCTCTCCGGCGCGCAGAATGTCTACTCCGTGCCGCTGCAGTTGAACTATGACCCGAAGATGCTGCAACTGGTGAATGTCTCCAATGGCGGCTTCCTCTCGCAAGATGGACAGATTGTGACCGTCGTCCATCGCGAAGATGAAAGCGTCGGCCAGTCGGTGATCACGGTATCGCGTCCCTCGGGCGCGGGCGGTGTTTCCGGCCAGGGCTCGGTCGTGACCATCACCTTCCAGGCCAAGGCCTCGGGACAAACTCCGCTGACGATTACCCGCGGCGGCGCGCGTGATCCCGGCCTGCAGCCCATCACCGTCAATGGCGCGCAAGCTGCCGTAGTCATTGAGTAGAAATTAAGTAGCGAACATGCAGACGTCACAACTCCACCGCAGGCGCACAAGTCAACGCGGCTTCACTTTGATGGAGCTCATCGTCGCCGCAACCATCCTCGCGGTTCTCACGATGATGGCTCTGCCGCTGGCGCGTGTCACCATCCAGCGTGAAAGAGAAAAGGAGCTGCGCACCGATCTATGGGAGATGCGCGACGCCATCGACCGCTATAAGGACGCCGCCGAGCAGGGAAAATTTCAGACCAAGGTCGACAGCCAGAACTATCCGCCCGACCTCGATACGCTGGTCAAAGGCGTCGAAGCCCAGGGCGGCAAGAAAATCCGTTTCCTGCGTTCTATCCCCATGGACCCCATGACCAAGAGCAAGGAGTGGGGCATGCGTTCCATGCAGGATGATGCCGACTCCGACTCCTGGGGCGGCCAAAATGTCTTCGACGTCTTCACCAAGTCCGACGGCACTGCCCTCGACGGCACGAAGTACAAAGATTGGTAAGAATAAAAGACGTTCGAAAGCTTTCGAAGGGAACGGGACCGCACGAACGGGAAGGGCACGAGTTTACTCGTACCGCTAAGAAAAGAAACGCACGGCGCCTTTAGCCTCTGAGGCAGCCGCGAAGCGGCGAAAGAATACAGCCCACGGCGTAAGCCGTGGGTCAGAGCGTAAGACAGAAGAGAGCCCCGTAGGGGCGAAAGAAACTTCGCAACCCGGAGCCTGATCGCCTGACGGTCAAGAATCAACGATGCCGCGGACTGCTAAAAATTCGACAAAGCTGGCCCGTGCGCGCGGCTTCACCATGCTCGAACTGGTTATCGTCGTCAGCATCATTATGATTTTCATGTCGATTGCGGTCCCCATGTACAACCGCTCCGTACTCCGCGAGCGCGAATCGGTGCTGCGTTCCGATCTGACTCACCTGAACGCGGCGATCATGCAGTACACGCTCGACAAACAAAAAGCGCCACAATCGCTCGACGATCTCAAAACCGCCGGATATTTCGACCAGATCCCCAAAGACCCCATGACCGGAGAATCCAACTGGGAGGTCGAACAGGATGAAGTGCTCGTCAGCATGTGGCAGACGGATCCCGGGATTACAGGCGTGCACTCTGCATCGAACGCCATCGGCAGCGACGGTACGGCTTACAGCAGTTGGGGAGTTCCAACCACCACGCCCCAGTAAAAGCACAACCATGTTTCAAAAGTTAAATAACGATCGAGACAGCAACAAGCCAAGCGGCCTGCCGGGCTCGCGCTCCCGCGGTTTTACGCTGCTCGAGATGATGGTCGTCATCGTCGTCATCATGATTCTGGCCGCGGTCGCCGTGACCTCTTATCAGCAGCACATCGTGCAGGCTCGCGAGGCGGTGCTGAAGCAAAATCTTCAAACCCTCAATCGCGTGATTCAGGAATACACGCTCGACAAACACCAGGCGCCGCAATCGCTCGACGACCTGAAGTCTGCCGGATACCTGCACGAGATCCCCATGGATCCTATGACCCGCCAGCCCAATTGGGATACCGAGATGGAAGACACCACCAACTCCGCCGATCCCCAGGAGCCGGGCATCATTCGCGTCCACTCCGCCTCCACCGGAACCGCCATCGACGGCACCGCCTACAGCACCTGGTAAATTTCCCCGCGCATTTCTTCCTCGAAGGCACGCTTTGACGGGGTCATTTCGAGCGGAGCGCGGCTCTATTAAAAAACGCCCAGGCGGAGCGAGGGATCTCCTCCTACACAAAACTTGCTTTCTCTCAAACTGTCCTGCAGCCGTTTGTATTCCTGCCCACGCTGCAAGTACCATTTCTCTATGCCCGTCGATATCGAAGTCTCGTCTTCAGCTTCCATTCGCGCGCCGCGCGGCAACCAGATCACGTGCAAGGGCTGGCAGCAGGAAGCCGCCATGCGCATGCTGATGAACAACCTCGACGAAGAGGTTGCCGAGCGCCCGCAAGATCTCGTTGTCTACGGGGGGACCGGACGCGCCGCCCGCAGTTGGGACGCCTACCGCGCCATCATCGCGACGCTGAAGAACCTCGCGAACGATGAAACGCTCCTCGTGCAGTCGGGCAAGCCGGTCGGCGTCTTCAAGACGCATGACTACGCTCCTCGCGTCCTACTAGCAAACTCCAATCTCGTCGGCCACTGGTCGAATTGGGAGAAGTTCAACGAGCTCGAACGCGCCGGCCTGATGATGTACGGCCAGATGACAGCCGGAAGCTGGATCTACATTGGCTCGCAGGGAATTGTGCAGGGCACGTTCGAAACGTTCTCAGCCGCAGGAGAAAAACATTTCGGCGGCGATCTCGCCGGCAAACTGATCGTCAGCGGCGGCATGGGAGGCATGGGCGGAGCCCAGCCGCTCGCGGCCACTATGACGGGCGCGGCGTTCCTCGGCATCGACGTCGATCCCGAGCGCATCAAGAAGCGCCTCAAGACTGGCTACTGCGACTTCATGGCCACCACCCTCGACGAAGCGCTTCGCGTTCTGAAAGATGCGATGCAGAAAAAACAAAATGTCTCCGTCGGCCTGGTCGGCAATTGTGCTGACGTCATTCCCGAACTCGCCGAACGCGGCGTCGTTCCTGACATTCTGACGGATCAGACCTCCGCGCACGATCCGCTGAACGGATACGTTCCGAACGGCATGACGTTCGAGGAAGCGCTCGCGCTGCGCCAGAGCGATCCTCATGCCTATCAGGAAAAATCTCTAGACGCGATAGCTCGCCATGTCGAGGGCATGTTACGCCTGCAGAAAATGGGATCGATCACCTTCGACTACGGAAATAACATACGCACCTTCGCGCATCAGCGTGGCGTCGCAAACGCTTACGACTTCCCCGGCTTTGTGCCTGCTTACATTCGTCCGCTCTTCTGCGAAGGCCGCGGGCCGTTCCGCTGGGTCGCTCTGTCGGGCGAACCGTCAGACATTCACATCACCGACGATCTCGTCCTCGAACTTTTCCCCGACAATCGCATCCTTCGCCGCTGGATTGACCTCGCCCGCAAGCGCATCAAATTTCAGGGACTGCCCGCACGCATCTGCTGGCTGGGATACGGCGAGCGGGCGCAATTCGGTCTCGCCATGAACGATCTCGTAAAGAAGGGCAAAATCAAAGCGCCGATCGTCATCGGCCGCGATCATCTCGACTGCGGCTCCGTCGCGTCTCCCTATCGAGAAACCGAAAGCATGAAAGACGGCACCGACGCCGTGGCCGACTGGCCCCTGCTGAACGCACTGCTCAACACCGCCGCCGGCGCGTCCTGGGTTTCGATTCACAACGGAGGCGGCGTCGGCATCGGCTACTCGCTCCACGCCGGCCAGGTCACTGTTGCCGATGGATCAGAGATGATGGCCAAGCGCATCGAGCGCGTGCTCACGACCGACCCCGGTATGGGCATCATCCGCCACGCCGACGCCGGCTACGACGAAGCCAAAGAGTTTGCGAAGAAGACGGGCGTGAAGGTGCCGATGGAGAGCCCCTGCTAAACTACTTGTAGCTTGATTCATCACAGGAAACGCAGCACATCCAGCAGTTGTTTGCTGTTGGCTGATATTGGCCAATTGCTTACATTGCGTTTTTCTTCTGAAAAACCCGGCCCTCGCCGCTGCGCTGAACTCAAAGAACTCATCATCATCAACAACGCCGCCGTTCTCTGCCTCGGCGGCAAGATCGTCTCGGTCGGCAGTACCAAAGATGCGCTGCGCGATCCTTGGCTGAAGAAGAATCGAAAGAAAGTTACCGAGATCGACTGCTCGGGTAAGGTCGTAATCCCTGGATTTGTCGACTCACATACACATCCTGTTTTTGTTGAGCCCCGGCTGATCGACTTTGAAAAGCGCATTGAAGGCGCTTCCTATGAAGAAATCGCCGCCGCTGGTGGAGGAATCCGATCGAGCCTCGAAGGCGTCCGCACGGCCACGAAACCTGCGCTGGCCGCGAAGGTGCTCGCTGCCTTGAAAGATATGGCCGCTCACGGCACGACTACGGTTGAGGCCAAATCAGGCTATGGGCTGACCGTGGACTCCGAATTGAAGTCGCTGGAGGCCATCCGCGACGCGGTATCCCGCTGGCCTGGAACCGTCATCCCTACCCTGCTTGGCGCCCACGTCGTGCCGAAAGAGTTTCAGGGCCGCTCACAAAAGTATGTTCAAACCGTCTGTAAAGAGATGATTCCGCAGGCGGCGAAGCGGAAGCTCGCCCAGTTCGTCGACGTTTTCTGCGACAAAGGCGCATTCAGCCCACAGGAAACGGAGCAGATTTTTCTGGCGGCGGAGCGGCACGGGTTGAACGTCCGCGCGCATATGGGCCAGCTTTCGGAGACGGCCCTGCAGGCGTTTTGGCGCTTCAATCCAGCGTCCCTGGATCACATGGACCACGTGAACGAAGGCGACATTCCGCGACTGGCGCAGAGCGAGACGGTAGCTACCCTCGTGCCCGGTGCCAATTATTTTCTGGGACTGAAAGACTATCCGGACGCGCGGCGTCTCATTGACAATGGCGTCGCTGTCGCGCTGGCCACGGATTACAACCCGGGAACGTCGCCGACGGTCAGCATGCCGATGGCGATGTCGCTGGCCTGCACGCACATGAAGCTGTCACCAGCAGAGGCAATCGCAGCCTGCACGATCAACGGCGCATGGGCGTTGCGTGTCGCCGGTCGGAAAGGCAGCATTGAAGCGGGTAAAGACGCGGATCTGGCTGTGTTTGATGTGCGCGACTATCGCGAGATTCCGTACTGGTTCGGAGCCAATCGTTGTGCCATGACGATTGCTAACGGAATCGTCGTTTCCAGTGAATGAACTTTCCAGACGGGGTTCGCGTATCAAAATGTGGTTCGATCCAAGCCGGTGGCGTAGCCTGTCTTCCGGGGCAATGGGGCAAGAGAGGCCCAGATCGAAAACTGTCACTCATGCCCGTACAATCCATGCCCGTACAACGAAATCTGTTCGTGATGAAATGCCCAGCAATGACACGGTTCGAATTTATTTCCTGAGGAACAACCTATGAAACGACTACTTTTGGTTTTAACTTTTCTTGCCCTGACACTTTCGCTGGCCAGCGCCCAGCGCCTGCCCGAGCTTGCGCGGCCGGAAAGCTACAAGCTCACCTTCAACCCCGATCTTGACAAGGCCACATTCGAAGGCGAGGAGACTATCGCGATTCGCGTGCTGAAGCCGACGTCGGAGATCAAGCTGAATTCGGCCGACATCGAATTCCACGACGTCACCGTCACCGCCGGAGGAAGCACACAGAAGGCGAAGGTCACGGCGGAAAAAGAAAATGAAATGATTGTGCTGTCGGTTGAGAAGCCGCTGGCCGCTGGCCCGGCGACCATTCACATCACGTACTCCGGCATTCTGAACAGCGAGATGCGCGGATTTTATCTGGGCAAAGACGACCAAGGCCGCAAGTACGCTGCGACACAGTTCGAATCCACCGACGCGCGCCGCGCCTTCCCTTCGTTCGACGAACCCGATTACAAAGCGACGTTCGACATCAGCGTAATCGCCGACAAGGGTTTGGCTACCATCTCCAATCAGAAAGTTCTTTCCGAAACTGATGGACCGGGTGGCAAGCACACCGTGCATTTCGCCACAACGCCGAAGATGTCTTCCTATCTCGCGGCGCTCGTGGTCGGCAACTTCGAGTATGTCGAAGGCGAACAGGATGGCATTCCTATTCGCGTATGGGCGACAACTGGCAAGAAGGAAATGGGTACGTTCGCGCTGGAGTCCGCGGAGCATATCCTTGCCTATTACGACAAATATTTCGGAATTAAATATCCCTACGGCAAGCTCGACCTCATCGGGTTGCCGGACTTCTCCGCCGGCGCCATGGAAAATACCGGCTGCATTACCTACCGCGACGTCCTGCTGTTGATCGACGCGAAGCAAGGATCGGTCGACCAGAAGAAAACCGTTGCCAGCGTGATTGCGCATGAAATGGCGCATCAGTGGTTCGGCGATCTCGTCACGATGAAGTGGTGGGACGACATCTGGCTCAACGAAGGTTTTGCGACCTGGATGTCGAGCAAACCCATCGAAGCGTGGCGACCGGAGTGGGGCTTCGATCTTGACGATGTGAGCAGCACGGGCGGAACGCTGAATACCGATTCGCTGGCAAATACGCGTCCGATTCATCAGGCGGCGGAAACCCCGGCGCAAATCCAGGAATTGTTCGACGGAATCGCCTATGGCAAAGCGGCGTCCGTATTGCGGATGCTCGAAGCCTATCTCGGCGAAGACACCTTCCGCGCCGGAGTCAACGCATATCTAAAGCAGCATCAATATGGAAACGCTACGGCCGTCGACTTCTGGGATGCGCAGGCGAAAACTTCCAAGAAGCCCGTCGACCAGATCATGCCGACGTGGGTGAAGCAGCCCGGAGCGCCCATCCTCAACGTGAAGGCGCAGTGCTCGGGCAGTTCCACCAGCGTCACGATTTCGCAGAAGCGCTACTTCACCGACCGCATGAAGTTTGAAGAGCCGAACGATCAGCTCTGGCAGGTTCCGCTATGTATGAAGGGATCGGCCAGCGCCGCGACGAAGTGTGAAGTGCTCACCAAAAAAGAAGAGACCTTCACGCTTCCCGGTTGCTCCACCTGGGTTGTGGCTAATGCCGGGGCCGCAGGATATTACCGCTCGGGATACGAGGCCGCTGCAGTGCGTGGTCTCGCCTCCGACGCGGAGAGCAAACTCACTCCCGGCGAACGCATCGTCGTGCAAAACGACATCTGGTCGTCGGTGCGCGTTGGCCACGAGCCGGTTGGCGACTATCTTGCCTTCGCGCAGGGCGTGCAGTCCGACCGCACGCGGGCTGTGATGGAAGACGTGCTGGGGCGGCTCAACTTTATCGGGCAATATCTGGTGAGCGACAGCGATCGCGACTCGTACCGTGCATGGATGCGGCAATATCTCGCTCCCGCCATACAGGAGATGGGATATACACCCAGGTCAAGCGATACGGACGAGCAGCGCACTCTGCGTTCCCGGCTGTTCAACACTCTCGGCTATGCAGCGCGCGATCCGCAAGTATTAGCTCAAGCGCGCAAATGGGCCGATCAGGTATTGACCGATCCTTCATCGGTCGATCATCAACTCGCGGGCGGAGCGCTTGGCCTTGCCGCCATTAACGGCGATGAGGACTACTACAACAAGCTGATGGCCGCATTGAAGAACACGAAAACGCCGGAGGATTATTACTCCATTCTGTATACTCTGCCGCAATTTACCGACCCGAAGTTGCTCGATCGCACACTGGATTTTGCCATTACTCCCGATGTGCGCTCGCAGGATACGCTCGGAGTCATTACCAGCGTGTTGGGGAATCCCGACGGAGAAAAAGTCGCGTGGGACTTCATCCAATCACACTGGGACGCGATTGCCAAAGCCGGCGGTCCGTTTGCCAGCGCGCAGGTCGTGGGAGCCACCGGCGTGTTCTGCAATACAGCCATGCGCGACCAGGTGACGCAATTCTTTACGGCACACAAGGTTGAAGCGGCAGAGCGCACCTACAAGCAGTCGATTGAGCGCATCAACAACTGCATCGATTTGAAAGCGCAGCAGGAATCACAGCTGGCGTCGTGGCTGGGACAGCATGGCAACGCGAGCGGAAAATAGTTCACGTTGATAACTCACGCGGCCCGGGATTCTTTCCCGGGCCGTTTGATTTTCGCCGGCTTAAGGCATCACGGAGAGCACCAAGCGCGAGGGTAACTCGGCCGAGCAGTAAATCCGCTGTGTAGCCGAGACATAATCCGAAGCCTCCGCTTTGTAAATGCTCGGCACGAACTTCTGTGGATTGCGATCAATCACCGGAAACCACGTGGACTGAATCTGCACCATGATGCGATGTCCCTTGAGAAAAACGTGGTCGTGATCGCGTAGCGAGATATTCCACTCGGTTGGCTTATTCGCCGTGAGCGCGCGGGGCTTTTCGTAGCTTTCGAGATAGCGACCACGCCGCACCTCCATCGCGATGGGAAGTTCGTAGCCGTCGAGCGATTGCGCATACTGGCCCGGCTTCGGACCGGCATCGGCATTCCAATCGTTTTTCTGCACATCCTGCGGATAGACATCGATCAGCTTCACAATAAAATCGCTGTCGGTTCCAGATGTCGACGCAAAAAGATCGGCGGCGAGCGGCCCCGTGATAACGAGATCGTGATCCAGCGGCTCGCTCACGAACGAAAGAACGTCGGGCCGATGATCGACAAAGCGCTGGTCGGCAACTTCCCATGTTTGCCAGTCACCAGCAGGATATGTCGGCGAAATCGGACGCTGGCGGTAGGGCACGGGATTCGCGGGATCGGAAATGTATTCACGGTAATTTTTTTCTTTGGACGCTGCCGATGCCGTGAATGAAAGCGTTCCATCCGCATGCAGATAAAGATTCGTTGCCTTCGCCTCTTTTGGCGGCCAGGACGAGTACGTGTGCCAGCTGTTCGATCCGCTCTGAAACGTGCTCGCCTGCCAAGCCGGTTTCTCGCCTTGCCCGTGCAGGTAATAACGGAAGAATGGCGCCTCGATCTGCTCGCGAAATTCACGCGCCGTGTCATGGCCGAACGGAAGGATGCCGATACTGTCGCCCTTCGGGCTCTGCCATTCGCCGTGAAACCAAGGTCCGGCGACCATGAAAGCGGTATGATCCGGGTCGCTCTCAAGCGCGTGACGGAAAATCTGCCACGGTCCCCAGGGATCTTCCTGATCCCAGAATCCTGCCACATTTAAATTGGGCACGGTGGAGGCGTGCAGTTGGCCGACCCAGTCTTCTTTTTTCCAGAAGTCGTCGTAGTCAGGATGATCCACCATCGAATTCCAGAAAGGAATCGAGCCGTGCAGATATTTCGCGTTCACGTTGGAAAGCGGGCCGAGGTCGAGATACCACTGATAAGTATCGTAGGTTTCAAACTTGAAATTCGTGTTCGTGTTTTTGTCGGCCTGCTCCAATACCGAATATTCCACCCCATAACTTTCGCGCAGAGCACCGTAGCGGTGCATGTCATCGTTCATCCATTGATCGACGGGCGAAGCCTGCTCGCTGATCGCCTTGAGCGCCGGGTGCGGATGCAGAAGCGTCATCGCAGTGGTCAATCCATCGTAGGAGACGCCAAACATGCCGACCTTACCGTTGTTGTTGGGCACATTCTTGATCAGCCAATCAATGGAGTCGTAGGCGTCGGTCGTTTCGTTTGTCGCCTTGGGATCTTTCAAGTCGACCTGCGACGAAAGATTGAAGACGCCTTCGGACTTAAACCGTCCGCGCAGGTTTTGAAAAACATAGATATAACCGTCGGACGAGAGTTCTTTCAAGTGCGTCGGAATGTGGTTAGGAGCCTTGCCGGGAACACCGTAAGGCGTGCGCTCGAACAGAATCGGCAACGGACCCGGCTGATCGATTGGAGCCAGAATGACGGTTTGGAGATGAACTCCATCACGCACCGGCACCATGACTTCCTGGAGGGTAAAGACCGGCTTCGCCTCGGCTTGCGGTTGAGAGTTTTGCGCCGCGTCCTGGGCGGCGACGGAAATCGCAAACAATACAATGATTGCAAGATGTAGGCTGAACAGGCGCATGTGAGTTCCCTCCGAGCAAAAACTTCGGTAGACCGGCGAAGCGCGAAGTATATCAATCTACGGTAAACTGAGAAAACTCTTTGCAGCCTGCGGTATTGCGAATTAACCGTCGTGGCGTTTTCACAAAACCACTCATTTAGAAAGAAGAACCATCATGAGCAAAAGCAAAGGATATGCCGCACCAAGCGCGAAGACTGCGCTAGCTCCATATACGTTCGAACGCCGCGAACCACGCGAGCACGATGTTGTCATCGACATTAAATATTGCGGGATCTGCCACTCCGATATTCACCAGACGCGCGACGAATGGAGCGAATATCAGGAAGAATCGATCTTCCCCATGGTGCCGGGACATGAAGTTACCGGTGTGGTCGCCGCGGTCGGAAGCAAAGTTACGAAATATAAGGTCGGCGACAAAGTGGGCGCCGGCGTTTTTGTCGACTCCTGCCGCACCTGCCCCGAATGCAAGCGCGGACTGGAGCAGTACTGCACCGTGCTCACGGTATGGACCTACAACGCCCGCGATGCGCAGGGCGCGCCGACTTATGGAGGCTATTCCGACAAGATTGTGGTCGACGAAAATTATGTTCTGCGCATCCCCGACAATCTTCCCCTCGATGCCTCCGCGCCGCTGCTCTGCGCCGGGATCACGCTTTACTCACCGCTCAAGCATTGGAATGCGGGTCCGGGCAAGAAAGTCGCCATCGTCGGCCTAGGCGGACTCGGGCACATGGGCGTGAAGCTGGCGCATGCGCTCGGAGCCGAGGTCACGGTCCTCAGCCAATCGTTGAAGAAGCAGGCCGATGGCAAGCGGCTTGGCGCGGACCACTTCTATGCGACTTCCGATCCGGAGACGTTTACCAAGCTCAAAGGACATTTCGATCTGATCGTGAACACCGTCTCTGCGCCGCTCAACTGGGCGGACTACATGAATCTGTTAAACACCGATGGCAGCATGGTGATCGTAGGCTTGCCGGAGAAAGATATTCCGATCAGCGCCTTCGCGCTCACCGCCGGCCGGCGCAGCCTCGCCGGATCGCAGGTTGGCGGAATTCGTGAGACGCAGGAGATGCTCGACTTCTGCGGCAAGCACGGCGTGGCCTCCGATATCGAAGTCGTTCCGGCGCAGAAGATCAACGAAGCCTACGAGCGCGTGCTGAAGAGCGATGTGCGCTATCGCTTTGTGATCGATATGGCAACGTTGTAGCAACTAGCTATGAGCCATGAGCGGCGAGCAATGAGTGAGCCGCGAATATATCCCGTTCCGCACGGTTCGCTCACGGCTCATAGCTCATGACTCATTGCTCAGAACAATCTTCCAATGGTGAAGTTGATGCGGCTTTGTCCCGTAGGGCTTACGCTGCCGGCGACCGCAATCGGACCGACAATCGTGTCGGCAATTAGACCAATATTGAGCGTCCCGCGAACCACCACAGGTCCGGGATCGTCTCCGGCTTTGCCGAATGCGGTTCCGGCTTCGTACCATCCGGCCCAATAAATCTTGCCTCCCACCAGTGACGGCAAGCGATAGAACGAGCGCCGAAATCCAAACGACGTATAGGCGTAGTGATTGCCGAGAAATTCTTGCGGCAGGTAGGCGCCGAGATGGAACGGGCCGCCCAGGGCAAAAACCTGGAATGGTCCTGCCGATCCGCCAAACGTTGTGCCTCCCGATGCGGAGATGAATAATGACGTGTTTCCCCCGACCGGCATGAAGTTGGAACTCTGTACCTCCAACTGGGTGATGGGATGCGCCAAGTCGGGACTCTGCAATACGTGAGAAACCGTTGCAACCACCCGTGAGCCGGCTGCGGGCACGGATGGGCTGTCCTGGCCGTCCCAAATATAGCGGGCACGAAACTCTCCCGTGCTGCCATTGACGATGGGCAGGCCCTCGCCCCCGATCAGAGGACTGAGTTTGCCGCTGAAGATTTCGTAGCCGATGCGAAATTCGCTGCGGCGTGTGTCATGGCCGAAATCGAGACCGCCCCCGCCGCGCTCATCGCCAAACACGGCAACCCGTGTATCTCCGCTGAACGAGTTCCTCGCATATTTCGACACAAATACGTACGGGGCGGCGAAGAAGTGCGAGCCCGCGATCGGCTGGTAAAACTCGCTGGCCGCAAGATTACTCGATCCGAAAAGAAAATCGTTGCGCCACTCACCCCCGTGATGCGCAATGTCCATAAAAGTCACGCGTGCGCCGGCAGAAAAATCAAAAGCGGCCACGCCGGAACCGTCGACATTGACTGCGAGATCGACAAACGGCGGCCCATAGTTTTTTTCGTGCGTGGTGACCTGCAATGCAGGGACGCCATTCTGCAGGAAGCCCTCGTATCCCAGGCGGTCAAACTGCCCTTCCCCGGCGATTCGAATCAACTGCTGGTCGAGTTGGTCGAGATCGAGCGGTTCGTGCAATGCGCTGGTCAGGCGATTTTTGATTCGGCGATCGGTGTCGGCGTCACTGCCCGTCACTTGAATCGCAATCGCCGCGACTTTCTCCGATCGCCGATGCCTGCGGGCTTCGCGCTCGGACAGATACTGCTTCCATGCGTCATCTTGAATCGCGTAGCGGAGAAGTCCGGTGGAGTTGCTGGCTGCAGCCTTATAGCCGAGAGCAATGAATTCCTTCACACGTCCGTAGTCCGTCACGTCGAAGCCAGTCGTGTCGACCGTAACCTTGGCGTCGGCTAGGGCCATGGAGCGTTCCTCATTTTGCGTAATCATCACGCTTACGGCGCGACTGAGCATGCCAGTAAGCGTTTCGAGTTGCTCGCGGGTGCCCGGTGGTGTCTGCAGTTGCACGGCGATGACGGCATCCACGCCCATTTCGCGGACGGTTTCTACCGGCACGTTCTGTACCATGCCGCCGTCGGCGAGCACTCGGCCGTTTACTTCGACCGGAGTAAACACGCCGGGAATTGCCATGGAAGCGCGCACTGCCTGCCCCAACGGCCCGTCCCGCAACACGACTGCCTGACCGCTCAACATATCCGTGGCCACGCAACGGAATGGAATGGGTAGTTCGTCAAAATTGTGGATCGCGTATTCGGAGTATGCGATGCGATCGAGCAGCAACTCCACGCGCTGGCCAGGATTGAATCCGTTTGGTCCAGTTAAGCCGTGCTTGAGGCCAAGAAGCGGTTCAATCTGGTAGTCGCGGCGATCCTGCTTGCGGCGATACGAGAGTTCCGGATACGCGGGCTCAGCGCGGAAGGCCTCGTCCCATTTGATTTGCTCGGCAAATTTTTCAATTTCCTGCGATGACATGCCCGTGGCGTACATTGCGCCAATGATGCTGCCCATGCTGGTTCCAGCAATGCGATCGACCGGCACATGATTGTCTTCCATCCAGCGAATGATGCCGATCTCAGACAGTCCGAGCGCAGCGCCGCCGCCTAAGGCCAAGCCGATGCGTGGACGAGGCGGAGGAGTTTGAGCCGGTGGGACTGGGGACGTATCCTGCGCTGCAGAAAGCGGTGCAAGACAAACACCTAAGAACAAAACAGTAAGACGAATCATTCCGGGGCGAGGAACAGATTGCATCATGCGCTCCTGAAGTGCGACGTTGTGCAATTCGAGAAGACTTCGAACGCAGTATTGTGGGTTAGGAAAAGATTAACAGGTTGGAAGGATTTTCACGGCTGAGGCAACGCTGTTGGCTGCGCTTGCCGCGCCTGGGTCACGATGTCATGTACGGTCGCGATGACGACCTCAGGCTTGTCGATCTGGATGTAGTGAGAACTTCCCTTCACCACCGTCTGCGTGCCGCGCGTGGAGAGATGTGCAAGTTCTTCCTGCATCTTTTCCCAAGCTTCGTTGGTGGGTTTGGCAAGATCGGGAGGCAAGTCCGCGGAAGGTTTTTCGGGATCGTGTGAGAGCACAGCTAGAGGCATCTCTCCCAACGAGCCGGTAGCGGCGGTTTGCGCGGCACTTTCTTTAAAGGTTTGCAACTCGACAACTCCTTCACGCGCCGAATGGAAGTTGCATTCGGCGGCGCGCTCGGCAGGAGATTCGTCGCAAAGCCCGATCAAGCGCGGAACGCCAAATGGCATCCCATATTCGAGAAACATGGCTTCTCGTTGCCAGCTGCCTTCCATATTTCTAAGTTCGGCGGGAAAACGATTCTCCTGATCGGGATGCGATGCGTCCACCAGTACCATGCCCGCGACTTCGCCGCGGTAAAGGCTGGCGTAGAGGCGCACATCGTATCCGCCCATGGAATGGCCGACCAACACATACGGCGGAGCCACGCCAGCCGCATTCAATAATGCGCGCAACTCCTGGGCAATCACTTTGCTGGTACGCGGCTGCGGACTGGAATCGCTGAAGCCAAGCCCGGCGCGATCGTAAGAGCAGACGCGCGTGAATTTCGTAATCTCCGGCTGTACTTTGCGCCACGAAATATAAGAGTCGCCCAGGCCGGATTCTAGAACCACCGTCGGCGATCCTTCCCCGATGCAGTCGATATGCATTTTGTATCCGCCGATGTCGTAGCGCCGGCCGGGCGCGGGGTTGAAACGGATGTCGCGCGCTTCGGAAATATTTTCGTAGAGGAAACCGGCGACGGTCAGCGCAGCCAAGAAGAGTAGTACGATCACGAGGATGCGACGAAGCCACGAAGTCGATCGCGCCGTTGAGGTCAGGGGCTCAGGCATGAATCAACTGGCGCGGACCGTACCGCGCTCAATTCCGGCATTCTACATGACGCGTCGAAGAATGGAATCGCTACATCACTGTAGGTACAGTGATGCCCATAACAGCCAGTGACCGTATCAGCTCGCGCCGTACAACGGCTGCCGTCGCCAACAGAAATTGTTTTCGCCCCTCGTCGGGCTCGCTCAAGATCGGATGCCGGTGGTAAAAGGCGTTGAATAGCTGTGCCAGTTGAAACGCGTGCTTGGCCAGATACGCGGGTTCGGTCGTGGCAATGCACTGCGAGACAACTTGTGACGTTTTCGACGCCGCCAGCCACAGCTCCCAGATTTCGTTGGCATCGGCTCCGTTGAGATATTGCGCGAGAGCTTGAGTACCAATTTGTTTGACGGCGTTGAAAGTAAAGGTATCGGGATCGAGCCCGGCTTTGCGGAAGATGCTGGTGGCCCGCACGACGGCGTATTGCGCGTACGGTCCCGTTTCGCCTTCAAAGCTGAGCGCGTCTTTGAAGTCGAATGCGATCACCGAGGGCTTGGTGTACTTCAGCATGAAGTAACGCAACGCGCCGATGGCGACCTGCGTAGCGATCTCGCCGCGTTCACCGCCGGGAACTTGCGGATGCCGGGAATCGACTTCCTTCCGTGCCGAGGCGATGAGCTGATCCAGCAGATCGTCAGCCTTCACGCCGAATCCCTTGCGTCCGCTCACTTCAATATAGGATCGAGTCTTATCTTCTTCGCTGATGGTGTAGCCGAGCTCGGCGGCGCAGCGCGGCGTGAGCGCGACCATCTCATACGAAAAATGCGTGTAGTGATCGGCCGCTTCGTTGTGGCCTAATCCTCGCAGCGCTTCAATGACGGTGCTCTGCGCCTCGGACTGGCGGGCATCAATCACGTTGTAGATTTCCGCGACATCGCCGAAATGAGGATGATCGTTCTCGCCCTCCATCGCCGAAATCCAGCAATCGTGTTGATTGGGATAACGGTAGAACTTGCGATATCCGAAGTCGCGCCCGAGCAGGCCGAACTTCCACATGTGATAGGCGATATCTTTGCCGACGTAGCCGACCGTGCCGTTGGAGCGGACGATGACTTTCTGATCTTCTTCGGAGATGCGATCTGAAGCCTCTTTTGCCGCCTCCGTGTCCTCTGTGGTTGAAGACGTTCCGGCACGCCGCATCACCCAACAGCCCTTATTCTTGCCGTCATTCTCGAAGGTGAGCACGCCCGCTTCTTTCAGCTTAGTGAACGCGGCGTCCCAAAAATGCAAATGCAGAATTTCACTCTCGCGGGGAAGAAAATCGTATTCGATGTCGAGACGATCCATGGTCTCGAGATGGCGCCGGAGAACTGCGATCGCAATCAGCTCGGCGATTTCGGCAGTCTCATTCCCGCCGATTTCGAGCGCGTGCA
>Ga0209006_10001821_pt1 | contig 19276 bp, 16 predicted proteins | sample JacPin_JW_Ref_O2_FD_188567 | JGI IMG/M metagenome (GOLD analysis project Ga0209006, IMG submission 188567) | Forest soil microbial communities from Algoma, Ontario, Canada - Jack Pine, Ontario site 1_JW_Ref_O2 (SPAdes) (version 2) | ecosystem: Environmental > Terrestrial > Soil > Boreal...
ATCTTCTCAGTGGCATAAAGATTCGATCCGCCACCGGAGCGGGATTGATCGTCCACCCAAGAATGCGTTTCATAGATCGTCGTAAATTTCTGGGCAGGATCGCCCTCGACGATGATCTTCTGTTCTCCCCTGATGACGCCGAAGACGCGCCTGAGCGTTGCATTCCCTAGCATCCAGCCGTAGAAGCCCGGCAGGTATTCACGCAGAATCCGACGAAGCAGCGCAAAACGCCGTTTTGGTAGGACTATTTCAGTCATTTAAGCGTTCCGTCCGTCAAACGAATTTGATCGCATTGTGTCGGGAAGGGCGCAGTACGAATGGTGGAACATTCTTGAGTAAATGCAATCGTGACGATGAGTTCCCCCAGCACAAAGCCATGTCGCAAAACGGGGCTCCCCAGCCTGACATGTAAGGTACGCCGACTCGGTAATGCCTTCCTGGACGCCGTGAATAATTCAGATTAAGATCGCTTCGGGAAGTGTCACCTTGAGGGCTGTAGGAAGCGCGACAGGCCGTCAATCGAGAAGCTTTTGGCGATTCCCTATATTTCTTTGAACGATTAGACATTGGCTTGCTGAGCTGGTAGTCGCTCAAATCGCCATGCATCTAAGGTCAAGCGGCCCCTCATATTTTGGAAGGATCAACATGTCCCCCAGTGCGCCATTGCATCGCTTATCTAGTCGGCGGCGCAGGCCCTACCTAATTGATTGCTCGTCGTGCAAACCTTTGAAGCCACTGACCTTTTGTCCTGTGAGTCATCCGCTACGACGTGCCGCAGGTGAGCGGACCTGGAACACCTTAGGGACAGGTTTGTGGCACTGCTCGAAAGCTGTTCTTTGGGCCAGTAGCATTGGCTTCGAGCACAGGACTACTATAGACGCGTGACAGAACTTAGATTGACGAACACAGATTTGGCGCCCTTCCCGGGCCGTGAACGAGGGATGCTTACAATGATATTTACGCGGTCAGTTTCGAAAGTCGATCTTTCGCCAGTGGGTTTGCCGGTTCCTACCCGCCCACCGGCTTTGGTAAGAGGATGCTTAGCCTTAATCATTCTTGCTTTGTTTGGCGCCTCGATCTGTCGCGCGCAATCGACATACACGGCTGCGTCCAGCAATGAATCTGACGTACAGGCAGCCGTGAACAAAGTGTCCTCAGCGGGTGGCGACACAGTAAACGTGCCCTGCAACCCGACGACTTCGGTGTGGACGACTACCCTCACGAGTTCGCGCAGCTTTACGCTGAACTTCCAAGGTGCCGCGCCGAATACGGGACCAGGAACTGTTGGATCGGGGACGAACTGCGTGACAATTCTGGACAATGTGCCGAGTCCGGGGAATGTTTTCACCTTCACTCCTACCTACGCATCGACGAATAATGTTGTAGTGCTTCAAAACGTCAACATTGATCCGTTCACGGCGACATCAACGCTCGGTAATCCCATTTCTATCGTAGGAACCTGTACTTCAAGTGGCTGCCCGCAGTTTCGCATCGACAATGTCGTATTCGGAAAAAACACACGGTGGACTGAGGTTGGCAATGGATCACAGGCCGCTGCCGTGATTCGTGTTGATAACTCATTCGGCGTCATGGACCATAACACAATCCCTCTGGGTAGCAACATCGAGCTCTTCAACGCCCAGATGACTGCATACCTTGGCGTCGGTGCGAATGGGGATAGCTCATGGGCGCAACCGGACTCCCTTGGGGGGGCGAACAATATTTTCGCCGAAAACAATCTCGATTACTCCGGGTATTTAGGGCTCAACGACTGTGAGGCTGGTGCCATCGGCGGCTGCCGGTTCGTGGACCGCTACAACACGCTCACGCAATCAAACAACGGATCGTTCGGCATCGCTCAAAACCACGGAACGGAAACGAGCGGCAGAGGCCGAAGCGGTAGGGAAATGGAAGTGTATGGCAACACCCTGACGTGCCTTATGAATTGCGCTGGAATCGACGGAGGGTTGCGCGGCGGAACGGGTATGTTCTTTAACAACCATGCCATCCTTACACCAGGAGAAGGGGCTAACACATGGCTCGGCATATCCCTTTATAGGACTGTGGGAGCGTTTACCCCGTGGAGCGCATGTGGAGGATCGGGCGGCTACGACCGGAACGACGGCGTGACCTACTACACCGGCACAATGAACACGAACGGAAACGGCGTGCTCACGTTTACGGATGGGTCCAAGACGTGGACCACGAATCAGCTCGTTCCCACGGGCAATCCATATTCGGTCTACGATGTTACGCAAGGCTTCTGGTCCGAAATTAGTTCGAACACTTCCAATACGATCACTGTTATAGGTCCGATCTCTGAATCCGGATGGACTGGATTTAACAACGGCGACAGCTATCAAATCCTCCGCGCGCAATTCTGCATCGATCAACCGGGCCATGGTGCAGGCAACTACATCTCAGGCACTCCGCCATCTGCTACCGGTTACCCCGGCCAAGCCCTTGACCCTATCTACCAATGGGGCGACTTCAATACCGGGGGAGCGCAAGTAAACAATCCAATTGGTTCGGGTAGCGGCAAGATCATCGCCAACCGCGACTACTACCCTCAAGCTTCGGGCATGCAGACGAGCCCGACTTCGCCCTTCAACGGCACTAGCGGAACTGGATGGGGCACACTAGCGGACAGGCCTACGACATGCACTCCGCAGGTGGGCTACTGGGCCACGGACCAGGGTAACTGGAACCAGAGCGGCAGCGGCGGACAAGGCGAGCTGTTCGTCTGCACTGCGACAAATACTTGGGCTCTGCACTACGAACCTTATACCTATCCGCACCCGCTGATCGCGGGCAACACAACTTCGGGTAATCCACCCCAGCCACCGACGAATTTGAATGCCACGGTGAACTGAACTCGCTGGGCCTGACCAGCACACCAAATTAAGTGGGATGCGATCCCATTTCAATTCGGATTGTAAGTCATTAAAAACAAATAAAACGGGCGCCTCTAAGGTGAGACGCTTTCTCAAGGAAGTGTTGGCCCGTCCCGGAAGATCTTATCAAGCCCCGGGGTCCGAATATCGACCGACGTGGTCGTGGGATACCATCCCTCGCCCCTGAAGGCTTTTCGCCACGACCTCGAAGAGACCTTCCGCCACAAGCGCAACTGGGAGATCAGTCATCCACTCCTCGGAGTCGGAGTGATTGGTAAGGCCCGGACCGAATAAGACGGGACCACATCCCGCGCCGCGGGCGGCTCGCACATCCGTCTCAGAATCGCCGATGAAAACCGAACGGCTCAAATCAATGTTGAAATCGTTTGCCGCGCGGTAAAGCAATTCCGGCTTCGGCTTTCTGCAAGCGCAGTCCGCATCCGACCGATGCACGCAATAATAGGCGGCGGTGAGGAGCGTGCCATCTTCGCGTAGAGTTTGTTCCATCCTTGCGGTAATCTCTTGCAGGCCAGCGGCGTCGAGCAATCCTTTTCCGACGGCGGCCTGGTTGGAAATCACGATCATCGGCAAGCCGAGACCGGCGAGTTGTTTCAGCACGGTCCGGATGCCCGGCATAAACACGAACTGCGAAAAGCTCAGAACATAATCGTCCGGACGTCTGCAATTTATGACGCCGTCGCGATCGATGAAAATCGCGGGACCTTTCTGGGCAGGGACTTCACTCAAGAAGACGATTTTCAACAATCGAGCGAACGCTCCTACGAATTCTTCTCGCGCGGCGAGGACGCCGTCACGAAATCCTTCACCCCCGAGCCATCTTCCGTATCCTCGAAAACCGCCAGCTCGACGATCTCGCAGATGATGTGTCCGGCCAGAATATGGCACTCCTGAATTCGAGGGGTCTCGTCAGTGGGAACGCAAATCGTGCAGTCCGCGACTTTCTTCATCGCACCACCGGATGCTCCTGTGAGAGCCACCGTGTAGATTGATTTCGACTTCGCGGCCTCAAACGCGCGAATGACGTTGCGGGAATTCCCGCTGGTCGAAATGCCGATCGCAACGTCTCCTTCTCTACCCAAAGCCTCAAGTTGCCGCGCAAAGACGAGGTCGAATCCGTAATCGTTACCGATCGCCGTCACGGATGAGGAATTGGTGCTCAAAGCCAATGCAGCCAGCGCCCGCCGCTCTTTGAGGTAGCGTCCGGTAAACTCCGCCGTCAGATGCTGCGCGTCGGCGGCACTGCCACCATTTCCGAAGAAAATCACTTTACCGCCCGCGCGGAGCGACTCGACGATCTGCATCGCGACATGCGCCAGCGCGTCCTGAAATTGCGAATCAAGAAGCAGCGCTGTCTTGATATCAATGGCGTTCTGGATCCGGCCTTGTACGAGATCGCGAAGATGCTTGACGTTCTGTTCTCGTTTCATATTTGTCCAATCAGGCGCATCGGAATTCGCTTCCCGGAGTTTAGCGCCGCACCCGGACACCCTGGTCCTGCGCCGGAACCGAAACTGAACCTGCCAGCTTCTGCCTCCACCACTCCAACATATCGTTCAGCGTAGAGTCGAGATCAATTTCGGGGGCCCAATTGCACCGGCGCCGAAACTTGTTCGTATCGCCTGCGATCACCGGCTCATCGGACGGCCGCATAAGCTCCGGAGCTTGTTCGACTTCGAAGCTCACGTTCAGTTTCGCACGAATCGCATCAACGATTTCCTGCACAGAGTATATTCGGTCCGCTCCGACATTGTAGACTTCGCCAAGCTCGGCACGCTCCGCCGATACCCAGAGAGCCCGAATCAGGTCTCGCACATCCCCAATAGCCCGGCGGGTCGTCAGGTTACCGACCTTTAAGTACCGCTGATTGATTCCCAACTCGAGCTCGACAGCGCGCTTGGTCAGATCGGAACAGACATCGCCAAGCTTACCGGGGCCGGTGGTGTTGAAGATTCGAATCCGGACCGTAGGAATCGCATAGTTGACGAAATATTGCGACGCAATCAGGTCCTGGCCGACCTTGCTCACGCCGTAAGGGTGCAGCGGGTGGAGCGGGTGGGTTTCTTTGACGGGAATATTCTGAGCTTCGACAAACCCGTACTCGGCGCTTGAGCAGGCGACGACTACCATGGGCTTCATTCCCAAAGAACGAAGGGACTCGTACAAATTAATGGTCCCGCACAGGTTGCTCTCCACCGTCTCTCGGGGCTTTTCGAGGGAAACGGTCGGATAGCTTTGAGCCGCCAAATGAAATATACGGTCCGGCCTGAATTCCGATATCAGCTTGTGAAAATGATCGTAGTCTCGAACATCGCAGTGCTCGAAGACGCCGCTGGTCCATGGCTCGCGAGGCTCGGAAATGTCGAGTCCCAGAACGGCGCTGCCGGCTTGCAAGCAATGATCCCTCAGAAACGGCCCCATGAATCCAGCCGCCCCTGTAATCAAACTTTTCACGATCGGCCCTCGCTTTCGATATACGTTTCCATTTCCACTTTTTCGAGCGCATGCTGGGCCTTCATATAGCGTTCCGGCGTGCCAATGTCCAAACACTGGCCTTCGCAAACAAACCCCTCAATACTCTTGCCATCCGCGAGCCACTGCGGAAACAGTTGCTCCTCCAGGGAGATCTTGGAGCCCTGAGGAATCCCGGCGATTAAATTCCTACTCAATACATAGACTCCCGCGCTCAGGTAGCGCGACTCGGGAACATGGCGCTTTTCAGCGAAGGCTCTTACCTTGCCCTTGGGATCCAACACGACGGAACCTGCATCGGTTCGGCTCTCGGGTATAACGACAACCGTCACGTCCGCATCATTGCCCGCGTGTTCTCGAACGAGACGGCTCAGATCAACGTCGGTGTAGCTGTCCCCGTTCATAATTAGTGCGGTCTCGGTTCTGATGCGATGGGCAGCTTCACGTAAAGCGCCGCCCGTTCCCAGTGGATTGGTCTCGATCGAGTACACCAGTTGCAAACCGAAGGCCTTCTCTCCGAAGTGTTCTCGGATCACTTCCTGCTTGTAGCCAACGCTTAAGACGACGCGCGAGAATCCGTGCCGCTTCAGTTGTCTCAGGAGCAACTCTAGAAACGGCCGTCCAGCGATCGGTGCCATGGGCTTGGGGACATCTCCAATCATGCCCCTCAGGCGCAGGCCAAATCCCCCAGCCAGGATGACGACATCGGGAATTTCAGGCATGGACTAAACCGAAACTGCCGGCACACTTTCGTAAGAGGCTTCGGGCTCGTAGACAACGACGTGGCTGCCGCGATTTGAAAATGAGAACGGCACGCATAGCAGTTTGCGCAATCGCAAAATCAGTGCTTCGCGCCGCTCGGGAGGGACAAAGAAAAGCATGAATCCTCCCCCTCCGGCACCGAGCAATTTCCCCCCGATCGCTCCTGCGTCGCGGCCAGCCTGGTAGATTTCGTCGATTTGTGGATTGGTGATTTTGTTAGAGAGCGTTTTCTTGAGGTTCCAGCTCTCGTGAAGGAGGCTTCCGAATTCGCGGATTTGCCGACGATTGTTCGAGACAATGTCCACGGCCTCGTCGACCATCTGGAGCATTGTGGTCAACTCCGTCCCGCGCTTCGGGGTGTCTTTCACTTGTTCTTTCGCGATTTCTGACGCCGTTCGCGCGAAGCCGGTGAAGAAAAGCGCCATGTGGCTCTGAAGTTCCGCGAGCCTCTCCGCAGCCGCGAGCATCGGTTTTACCTGAATGCTCCCGTCGAGCTGAAAACTGATGTGATTGAATCCGCCGTAGGCTGCAGCGACTTGATCTTGCACGCCAACCGTTTCTTTCAGTATTTCCTGCTCGACGTGAATGGCATCCTGGGCCAGCGCATGCTTGTCGCGCATGCGATCGCCCAAAGCGTAGAGGCCGAGGAGCAGGCCCACGGTGAACGCAGAGCTGGTCGCCAGGCCAGTGCGGGCCGGCAAGTCCGCGACGTGATGAATCTCAACCCCTTCGCGAATCCCCATAAACTGTAAACAGCCCCGCACAGAAGGATGCTCGATAGCCCCGTTGTCCGTGACATTTTCGACTTTGGAGTAGGAGATGCGACTGCGATAGTCGAAGAAGGGCGGGAGCCTGCGGCACGTGATATAGCAATACTTGTCGATTGCAGTCGACAATACGGCGCCACCGTTTTGTTTAAACCAAACCGGATAATCCGTGCCCCCTCCAAAGAACGAAACTCGAAGGGGCGTGCGCGTAATAATCATCTGCTCAACCTTTCCTATCTTCCGGCCGATCCGCCGGGCAAATTATCGACGCGCCAGTGCTGCATACACATCTCGAGTCTTTTCACCGACCACGTCCCAAGAATGTCGTTCTTTGGCGTAATCTCGAATTTCTTGCCGTCTGGTGCTCAAATTCTTGAATAGGTCACTTTCGAAATATGATTCGATTTTGTCAGCCAAATCGGCAGGGTCAGATGGCCTACACAAGAAACCGGTCCGACCTTCAATGACGTCGTCACTCAGAGACCCCACGTCTGTGGCGATTACAGGCAGCCCGAAGCTGTATCCCAGGAACATCACACCGCTTTGGAAAACGTGCGTATAAGGCAGCACCAATACATCCGCCGCTTTGAAATACATCTCAACTTCCGAGTCCGGTATGTGTTCAATCCGCTGGATCACGCGCCCGCACTCAACGTGGACCTTGGTCGCCTCGCGGATCTGATCCACATACGCCTCAGCTCCCGTGCGATGCTTGCCCGCTATGATCAGGCGATATTCTGGGTGACGTGCGCTGACTTTTTGAAATGCGGCGACCAACTGGTCGAGACCCTTATAGGGTCCGATATTGCCAAAGAACAGAATTGCCTTGTCGCCGTTCTGAAGACCGAGCCGCTGCTTTGCATCAGTGACTGTCAAATCAGTGCATGGCACAGCGTTGTTAATCCCGAACGGGATCACCGTGACGTTTCCGGCTGGAACTGCAAAGTCGTGAAGCAGTTCGCTCTTCATCTGCTCGGTATGAACAAAGATGTGGTCCGTCAGCCGATACTGGATTCGCAGGGTCAGTCGATTGAGAAGCGAATCATTGGAATCTCTCTTGCCCGCGTTTACATTGTGCGCGGTTAGGGCGATCTTCTTACCGAGAAGTTTGTAATACACGGCAAGCAGGGTTCGATCAAAATATTCGAACTTACCGTTCCACAAGATGTGAAAGATTTTGGGCTTGGCAACAGCTGAATATGGAATCAGTCGCGCATAGTAGAAGAGTAGTCTACACGCCTTCCGCAAAGGGCTTGAGTCCGGTCGCGACTTTCCATGGAAGTCTATGAATTTCAGATTCGAGTTGGCTTGCAACTCCGGAACGTCCAACTCGTCGCCTCCCACGACGTGCAAGCTGAAGCCTTCTGCGATCAAGGCTTTGACCAAACCGAAGGCGTACGGACGATCCCGGCCTCCTGTAAACAAACCGATTTCCATTCTAGGCCGGAATCGTCAAATTCCCCGCTAGCGGGGCGTGAGTGTTAAGGATATCAGGACTGATTAGCATAACGGGCTCGACAGTACGTTTGCTACGCTGCTCAGAATCCAATTACGAAGAGGACTGAACACCGGCGGCCAACGCCTTCGGCGGCCGAAGATCCGGCCTCGGACCTCGCGCTACAACCCAATCGATAATCCGCGTCACGGTTTGCGCCTTGGCTTCCCATGTCAAGCACTCCCGTGCGTAGGACATCCCTTGCTGTCGCAACCGGTCAAGAAGGTTCCGATCGCGTGCGAGATCGGCGAGTATCTTTTCGATCTGCGACACGACATCTTTCTCATCGGTCAACGACACCTTATACCCAACGTCTGCACGAACGGTATCACCGGGTCCGCCGAAGTCCGCGACCAGCGGTACTGCACCGACCGCCAATGCCTCAAAGACCACACCGCCGCCGAATTCGCGAACGGATGGAAATACCAGCACGTCCGCCGAACGTAGGCGCTGCATGGCTTCCGCATGGGAAACCATGCCGCAGAACGAAACAGACTCCTCGATTCCAAGAGACTTCGCCAGCTCCTCAAGGCGATTCCGTTCCGGACCATCGCCGACTACCGTGAAGTGGGCCAATCCGTTTCGCAAAAGGGACGCGGCAGCGCGCAACGCGAGATCGCACGCCTTATAGGGAACCAAGTTTCCGACGAAAATCAGTTCCAATTTGCCGTCTCCCTCAGAACGTCGCGCAGCGCCAGCGCAGAGGGACCGCGTAAGTCCGTTCTCCGGCACAAAGAACAGCTTCTCGCGATAAGTAGAAAACTCGGCATAAGTCTGCGATGAACCGGCAATGATCGCGGCCGCCCTGCGATACGTGGATCGTGCAAAAGGCAGAAAACGGTAGGCATTCCGCAAGTTGTCGATCAAGGCCTTCTGGTTACTGGCCTGGCTGAAACCTTGTGGCCAGGGCAAGCCGCCATTGATCGGTCCAATGACGAAAGGAACGGAATGGTTCCGCGCAAGAAACGGGAAAGGGCTGGGTAAGACCGAGACGATTGGCGAAAGACGTAAAGCGATGTCGAACTCCCCTCCAATTATTCGAGTCCGCATGCGGCGCCACGCGTGCCATTCAAACGCAATCGAAAAGGGATAACTAAAGGCCGTCAGAGCGCGACTGTGGAAATTGTTCTTAAAAATCCTGCGTACGATCCAGGCGAAGATGCGATCAAGCCACGGCATATCGATGGCCTCGATCGCATGAAAGGGCGACTTCGCGCGACGCAGAGCCTCTTCGTGGCACGTGCGGCCGACCAGCGTTACCTCGTGGAGTTGGGCGAGAGCCTCAGCGTGCCGATAGCAAACGAGGTTAACGCTGATGGATTCTGGGTTGGCATCTGGCGCTAGCACGAGAATGCGTAACCGGCTCATAGATTCTCGTCAATGTCCTTTCAACCGACATCTCGAAAACGTCGAAAACTTGCGGCGCTCGTAACCCCGCGACGAAAAAAAATTGCGACGCGATTTTACGTACTACCCGAAAAAGCTCCACACCAAGAAATCCACGGAAGGCCTATCTCACCGCAAGTGCATTCCTGGGTGATAATCGTGAGTGATCGGCGGATGCGTCAACTGGATGCGATGCGTCGACACTCGCGGCAGCAGCTATGCTGCTCGCTTCTACGACTGCAAGGAGCAGGAAGATCCACATCGGGCCCATCATCCGGAAGCCAGCTTCCGTGATGCTGTAGACCATCGCCGTCAAAACATAAGCTATCGTCAGGCCGCCCAGTCCCGGTGCGCGGTGAAAAGCCATTATCGAGCGGCGATAACCACTGATAAATATTAGCCCAATCAAACCGAGTCCCACCCAACCGAGTTCAAGGTAGACCTCAATGTATCCATCGTGAGCCTCGTTCAAAGGAAGGCCCGGGATCAATTCCCATAGTCTCTGGTGCACACGCGGGCTAAGCCAGAAGCTCTCGAACCCCGCTCCGACCAACGGGTTTTGCGCTAATGGAATAACATCGGCCCAGATGTCCGTACGTCCTGTGAAAGTCGGGTCTTTTCCAAGCGCTTGAGCCGCGGTCCCTCCACCGCCGAGTAGCATAACCAGGCCAGCGGCTAATGCGAGCGATAGGACGAGCATATGCACGGCGGCGGTGTGGCGCCGCATGAATCGCATATTCGTCGCCAACATTAGTCCGGCACCCATGGCGAAGCAAACTTCAGAGGTCGTCGATTGCGCGTCCATCAATAACAAAATTCCAAGGGCGAGCAGTATCCCTTGCGCCAGCAGAGACCTACGTCGGTGCGGGAGCTTTTCATCCGAACGGAGAAGCGCGAGCAAGTGCCAAACCGTTCCGAGTAAGAGAACAAACGTGATTACGCCAAGCGTGTTCTTATTGAGCGTCAAACCGGTATTCTGCTGCGATCCGGTCCAGGGGTCATATGTGCGGCCAAGATACGGATAGTATTTGATAAAGAGCAGAGAAAGAGGCACCAAAACAAAGGCAGCGCGGGAGAACAGGCGGCTAAGTGCGGCAACCGGTTGTTCATCGGTGACAACAATGAGAACCATGGCTAGATCCCCGATGGCTTTAAACCATCGCTTGAACGCCACAAGCGGAAAGTCGGACCAAAGAATGCTCAAAAGACAAAACAAGAAATAGATCAGAATCGGCCCGTTTGCCTCAACGAAGGTGCGTACGCGCCGCCCCCGATGGATAAGGACACAGAGTGCTGCGATCAATAGAATCCCGAAGAAGGTCCCATCAATAGGGCTGCCATCAAGCTGAACGTCGCCTGGGCTACTAGATGCCTGGCCCAGCCAGACGGATACGGGTCTGGACCCAAGGATCCATAGGTAGACAACCGGCAGCCACAGCGCCTTGGATGTTCGGACGGAGCTATCCCGATTCAGGAAAAACAGTCCTCCGATCCCTACGATATATACCAGTGTGGCGAGCGAAGGATTCATTCTATGCTCTGACTAAATATGCGCGTGGGCTCGATTTTGTCATTGCGCATCAAAAAAAAGCCGTTGCACCAGCTCCAAGGTAAGTAGCTTATGGATGGTGCTCGTGTAGTTCAAACCACCCTTTGTGTGGCCATTGACAACGGCTTCAACCGCCTTGGGTTCAAGATACTGACGCGAGAGCGTTTTGCGGTCTAAAAGGATCTCGCGAACGTAGGGTGAGAGCTGATCCCTGTACCAAACGCGAAAATGAGACGTCTTGTGGCGGCCGAGGAATATTCGTTCGAAATGAAGAGCCGATACGGAGTGGTCGATTTTCGACAGCCATTGCGGCATCCCGTAGTCGTACGCGTATTCCGCCTTGAACGTGAATTCCATATATCCGTGCGCGAGCGCTGAAATGGGGTTTGCGGGGTTTCCGCCGATTCCGCGGTCGGTAAGAATCTTCCCAAGCGTTGGGTCCCCGTCTCTTATTAACCGCAACCGCACGTCGTCCTTTTCCAGCGCATCCGATTTCGGCGCACGGTAGACAGTGCGGACGAAATCGTTGTCCAGATAGGGAGATCGTACACTGAGTTGAGTGCTTTCGAGCGCAAGTATGCCTTGATGGTACCAGGGAGACTGCCGGAAGGCTGCGAACGTGAGCGGATGCTCTCGCCGCAAATCAGCATAAGTACTCTCGGCCTGCGCCACATGCGGGAGAAACTCTTGTTTGAACAATCCTTGCGGAGGCTTTACGGCCTTGAACATTACCGCTCGACGAATGATCTCGCTACCGTAGGTGCCCACAACCTTTGCCGGGGCGATTGCCCGAGCTTTCTCGCTTACAAACAGATCGGATGCGCGATAGACATCCACGCCTCCCTCCGTTAAATACACACTGCGTTCAGCGTAATGCGGGAACTTCGACAAGAATTCCGGCCCGATTGGAATGATTTGATAAGGCTGTTTACAGACCTCTGCGACGCGACGCGCGATCCTGACGTCGTGGCAATCCCGGAGAGTTCCGCCGAATGTGTAACAGGGGAGAGTTCCAGGAGCGGCTTTATGCCACGCCATGATCATCCGGGTATCCATTCCCCCGGTAAGCGTCATGCCGGTCCGCTCTTGATCGGAAAAATACAGCGGCAGGTTTCGCGAGAAAGCTTCGCGCAGTTGCTGATAGTAGGTCTCAGAATCCAGCGTCGGCTGCGTTTCCCACTCGCACGTCCGAAAGTACGTGCACTTTTGTTCCGCCGCGCCGCCGCGAAAAGTCCACGCCGACGCGGCCGGCAAAACTTGAATGTCTTTGAAGATCGTCCGGTCCCCGAGAACGCAACTGCAGGCTACCAACTCACCTAGGCTTCGAGAATCAATGGTTCTTAGTTCTGGGAGTGCTGCGACGATCGCCTTGGCCTCGGCGGCAAAATAAAAGCCATCCTTCGACTGGTGATAGCAAATGCGGTGCATGCCGTATCGATCGTTAAAGAGTGTAGCGGTGCCCCGTGCCTGATCGATCAGAAGTCCGTGAAACAGCCCGTTAAGCGAAACTAGAAAACTTGGATCCTCTTCGTAGAGCTTCAGGAGATATGACGATCTCGCCTTTCCATTTCCCAACGACTGAGAGTTTGCCCGATCTGAATACTCTTCTCCGGAAAATATCAGGGAAACATCGCCGCGAGCGTTCGTGACCGGCATGCCGCTGGAAAAGGACCCTGGACGGAGAGCCCACCCGACATAGACACCGAGCGATTCATCAATCCAGGTGCCAGTTTCATAGAAACTTTCATGGCGCAGTGCTCCGACCATCCGAGAAAGCAGCTCCTCGGCACGTGCGCGGGGCATTTTGGTAATTAAACCGGCGATTCCAGGCATGAAATTTTAAGCTTCAGCCGCTTCCCTGAACTTTCGCTCGTGCCAGGTTTTTCGAAAGTCACGAATTCGAGAGGCCACGGATTCGGGGAGCCGGTCGACAATCTTGTGGTGCAAGCCAAGCCTGAACGCGAGCCTGCCGAGCGGGGTCAGGGGAATGTAGTAACGAGGAAGATTCATTCTTTGAAATCCATTCACTTCCTTGAAATGACTCAGGCTATCGCCTTCTTTCTTTCCATATGAAAAGTGCTCATACACGAGGTGCGCAATTCCGCGCTCGGCGCACACCCGCACCGCGTGAGCGATCAGGGCGTTCGTGGGAGCTTTGTCTTTATGCTGAATCATCGACAGGATATGAACCAGGCACGCGGTCGTCCGGGTCTCGTCCATGACCAGCTTGATAAACCCGATCATGGTGTCGCCCACGAATGCGGCAACGTAAATACTCCGGTCCGGGTAGGTTGAAGCGTATTCCCGCGCTCTCTCGATGGTCATTCCGTAGTGCGGGAATCTCTTTCCCTGGCGCACGGGCGATTCGTTGTAGATCCCGCATATCCCTTCGAATAGCTTTTCGTCGCACGGAACCTCGCGCAATACAACTCCCTTCTTCTCTGCTTGACGCGCTCGATTCCGCGGGAGGGAACGGATTTGATGGTTCCACCAGTTATCAAACGTCGACACCGGCAAAACCGCCAGATTGTCCCACTCCATCGGGTAATCGTACTTCGGCTCGGTTTCCGGGATTGGTTGCAGGAACGAGAAAAGATCGATTCGCTTGCCACAGCTCCGCAGCGCGTTAAGCATTGCCTCCAGATCGGCGGGAGAGTTGTATTTGTCTCCGTCGATCCGGGCGATGCGGATAAGCTTTCCGTGGATTCTGATTTCTTTATCGCAAACGACCATAGTCATGTCTCTTTAAATTGAGCTTTCCTGCGCTTCGATCCGCAGATTCAGCGGGCCGTATTCGTGCTGGCCATTCGGTGGTCCGAGTCCAGCAACGGTGACTGTTTTTCGAGCTGTTTGAAAATAGACTCCATGATCTTGGCCGTCAGCGCAATCTCACGGTATGGAATTGGCGGCGGCGAGTTCTGACGAATGCTTTCATAGAACGATTCGATCAGGGATTTCATGCCCGCCTTCATCTGAAAATCATTTTCCAGGAACGTTTTGAGATTTGTAGCCACATTGCCCAGATTCTGCTTTGCGGCGTTCATCGGTGGAACGAATTTTTCGGCGTAGCTTTTGTACCTCGCGCCACGAAGCTTGATCAGCGTCTCCTGATCTTGATCCAGAATCAGCCCGTTCTGGGGGCCGTACACGCGAAATTGGTGAAGTCCAGGCCGCATCTGGGATGAAAAGGTAAAGTACGCAGTCGTACGGCCCTCATCGTTGATAATAACCCTCAACTCGTCCACGATTTCACTCTCGCCCATGCTTCGGAGCATTGGGCTCGTGAATCCGTGGGCCATCACCGTGGGGTCGTCACCCGGCAGAAATTCTGCGATTCGCGCGATGCCGTGGCTGATGATGTTCTGCAGCAGTTTACCCGGCAGACGCCTCACCCAGTGTTGCTTATCACCGAGCAGCGCGCCAGCGTACCCGGATTTCGAAATTTCGTAGCAGTAGTAACTCTCCATGTGCACTGCCGGACCGCCGAGATAACCGCTACGGACCAAGGATCGCATACGCCTGGCCACGTGGCTGAACTGATCGTCGTGGCCGGCCGTGATCTTCAGGCCTCTTTTCTCGGCCATTGCAATCAGTGTTCGAGCTTCGTCTTCCCACACGGTAAATGGTTTCTCGAGGTAGACGTGACTCCCCTGCTCCAGGCATCTGCTCGCGAGTTCGAAATGGCTCTGCGGCGGCGTGGTGATATGCACGACGTCGGGCTTTGACTGCTCCAACAGATCGGACACGCTGCTGAACCACTGTTTGATCGGGAATCGCTTATACAGCTGCTGCGCCATCAGGGGTTCCCTGTCGCACACCCCCACGATCTCGCATCCCTGGATTCGCCGGATCTGCGCAGCGTGTGAATCTGCGATTTTTCCGCAGCCTATGATGCCAACCTTAAGCACTCGTCCTCCGGTTCCGGCAGCTCTCGAAGAAGAGCTTCAATCCGTCCTCGGTTCGAACTTTCGGCGCCCAACCCAGCTGCTTCTTGAGCTTGTCGTTGGAGTACTCAGTCTTCTTCCAATAGGCGTGCCATCGTTTCCGGTTAAACGCCGGGGGCAGCTGCTCGTCGGACCATTCCGAGTATTTCTCCCACAGATAACAGAGCATGTAGCTCAACGCGTGCGGCACGTAGAGCGAGTGAAAGCTTTCGACGTGCTTCTTGTAGAGACGAAGGAGCTTTCGGCTGGACGGCAAATCGTCGTCAACTACATTGAATGTCTGCCCGTCGACTCCTTTTCTCAATCCGGCCAAGACAATCGCATCCGCACAATTGTCGACGTAGGTCATGGGTATCGTATTCGAACCGCCCATATGCAGGAAAATGCCGAACGTACCGATTCCCACTCGTCCGGTGATGCCTTCGTTGCCTGGGCCGTACACCTGTCCCGGCCTCACTATCACGTAGGGAATTCCGAATTTCTTCCCGTACTCCTCTACAATTTCGTCCTGTTCGACTTTCGCAAAACAGTAGGCTTCACCGCGCGCGGCAGGGGCCTTTTCGATTGGGCAGGATTCGTCAAGGACGCGCCCTCGGTGCTTGCCTTGATTCGAATAAACCGAAAACGAGCTGATGTTAACAAACCGCTTGAGCGATCCACCCCTGACGCTGGCATCCAGCAGGTTTCGCGTCGTGACCACAGAGTTGATAAAAGCATCCGGATACGATTTTTCACCGCGCCCGGCAGCGAGATGGAACACGACCTTCGCGCCGTCTGCCGCAGCCAGGCAATCGGGCGCCGATTGAAGGTTGCCCTTCACGAATTCCACCCGGATGCCTTCGGATTGGAGCTCCGTTAGTTCTGCGACGCGCTTTGCGTTGCTGGAGGGCCGGGCGAAGCAGCGGATGTTGCGAAATCCCAGGCTGAGAAGCCGACGCACGACACGCGATCCGATGAAGCCGCTCGCTCCCGTTATCAATATCAGATCATCGCGACCAATGATGAAATCGCCGGAGAAAACAGTCGCATCGCCCGGCAAACCCGCATCAGGACTGGCTCCAACTCTTGTCACGGCTTGAATGTCAGTGGTCATCGCTGGTCAGACGGCTATCCAACACGATTCGAAGAAGAAGCGATCGGAATTCGGCGATGAACAATAGCCCTCAATCTTGCGATCTGCTCGCGTCGCCGCAATGCCATCAGCTCTTCGGGAATGGTTCGCTCAACGCGCGAGAACAGATTCCACATATACGAACACAGCATCAGGAATCCGCCGATGATGTAGGGTTTGTGACCCATCTGATAGACGCTGCGGAACATTTCCCATAGGGGATGATTTCCCACCAAGTAGTCTTTGCGTCCCGCGTGGATCCGCTCGCGAAGCCCTGTATGCGATGCGCCACTCTGGCTGCGATGGTGAAGGAAGGTCTTCTCGACAAAAGTCCTGGTTTCCCATCCCTTGGCCCGCGCACTCAGCACAGCGATCAGATCGATTCCGCCGGATTTGATGGCCGGATACCCGCCGATTTCATCGAAACACTCACGGCGAAACATCTGGCACATCCCGGACACATGTTCGGTGCCTACGAATTCATAGTTGTACGACAAATCGCCTTCCCGAAATGCTGTTCCGGCAACGCCCAGCCTGGAATTCTCGGCGAATCGGTTCATCAGAAACTCGAAATAATCGGGTTCGAAAGAAACGTCGGCGTCCAGATTGCCGATGACGCCGTAGTTGAGACCGTCCAATCGCTCGCGCCCCGTGTTAACGGCGTTCGCTTTGCCGGCAAAGCTACGCTCCTGGCGCTCCGGCATCCGGACAAGCTCGATCCACGGATTCGCGGCGACGTAGCTCTCGACGATCTTGGGAGTGCGGTCGGTCGAAGCGTCGTCAACGATCACCCACTTGAGGGGCCGAGCCGTCTGCGCAACAACAGACTGGATCGTGAGTTCGATGAAATTCGCCTCGTTCCGGGCCGGTGTAATCAAAACGTAGCTGGGCAAGTTTTGCATTGCTTAAGGTACGCCTTCCTCAGCTTCCCTGGCGCACGACGGGCGAGCTTGGGTCCGCGAGGCCATACTTGCCAAACGCATAGAGAAGCCATCCGAAGTGGTCAGGCCGGGCCTCATACAGCACCGTCAGGCTTTCGAGCCCCGTTTTCCGGCTGGCACGCACAAAACCCAGCGCCGATTCCCAATATTTGGCCAGATGGCGGCGGGGACCGATCGCATCCCAAATCAGCGCACGATCCGAATTTCGAAGATCATTTCCAAGTTCATTTGCGCCCGCGATCCACGCCAAGCCCTTGAATATCGACCGTTGAAAACTCTGACCGCTCGATTCTTCCAGGGCAAGCAGCCCGCAAGGCGCCGTGCCGTCCTGATGAGCCGAGCATACCGGGTATCGTGTCACAACCCGCGCAGTGCGCTTGTCATAGAGGAACCACCATTCCCCCATCTCTCCTTGTAGCGAACACACTGCGTTTGCACAGCTCAGAGCAGCTTCCAGCGGTTCTTCCACTTGGAATGCTCGTGCAAACAGCGACAAAGCATGGATCGCATAGATCTGATCGGAGAAAGTTCCCAGGCGGCGGAAGAGCGTCTCTCGTGGAAATCCCGGCAGCCCCGCATGACCGAAAATGCCTGTTTCGCTCTGGTTCTCCTTGAGAATGCGGTAGGCGTCGACAGCTGCGTCCGTAAGGTCCGGCAAGGATTGAGGGCGAGCCAAGCCGGCATGGGCGATCCCTGCGAGAAACCAGGCGACGCCCGTGGTGCGTGCCTGGTGTCCATCCGGATACGCCGTTAGAGCGTTCTCGTAATCAAATTGATCGAACAGCGTTTCCAGCCGCTCCGGAAAGCACTCCGCCACGAACCACGTCAGCAATCCCAAATCACCGGCTTTTTTCACCCAACTCGTGTCCCGGAGAACGGCCTCCCGGATCGACGCCAAATCGAACGGTTGCCTTCCGCCCGCCTCAGCCAGGCGATAGAGACCCAGTAGAGCGAAGATCGTGCGTTTACGGGACGTATAATCCCAGTGAAGGCCATCGTTCGCCAAAGTGACGCGCTGCGAGAACAGCTGTTCCTTTTCGTTGAAAAGCGAAACCAGCGAACGCAATGCGAGCGAATTCAACGCACGAACATCGGACTGGACGTCGATGTTCGTGCGAGACTCGCTTCGCTCCTGAGCGGATACTTTGCTCAGGAGCGAATTCGCGAACGCTTCTACGCCGGAGAAGAATTGTCGAGACAAGGTTGGATCGCTGGAGGGGAATGCCGCGGTTGGGCAGCCGCCAAAGTTAGCGGGTCGTGGCCGACATCGCGAATTGAGCGACGCTCTCCGCCACGCGCTGTTGTTGTGCCTTCGTCAATCCGGCGAACATGGGAAGCGACAGGATTTGATCGCCGGCTTTTTCAGACTCGGGTAGATCGCCCTTCTTCCAACCGAGAGACGAGTAGGCCTGCTGGATATGGACCGGAATCGGGTAGTGAATTCCCGTGCCGATGCCGGCTTAATTGAGGTGCTTCTGGAGCTCATCACGATAGGGTGTGCGCACCACGTACAGGTGATACACCGACTTCGACCCTTCCGATTCGACCGGAGCGACCACCGCGCCCCCCAACGATTTGAACAGTTCATCGTACACACGCGCGCTCGCCCGGCGCTGCTCGTTCCACTTCGCCAGGTGTTTTAGCTTCACGCGCAGCATCCCGGCCTGCATGGAGTCCAATCGGCCGTTGTAGCCTTCCACATCGTGATAATACTTCTTCGACTGGCCGTGGTCGCGAATCATCGCCGCTTTGCGTGCGACTTCGGGATCGTTGGTCGTGATGGCCCCGCCTTCGCCGCATGCCCCGAGGTTCTTGCCGGGATAAAAGCTGAACCCCGCGGCGCGTCCGACCGAACCCGCCTTGAGCCAGCGGTTCTGCTTCTTCGAAAAATACTCCGCACCATGCGCCTGGCATGCATCTTCGATCACGATCAACTT
>Ga0209006_10001822_pt1 | contig 19272 bp, 13 predicted proteins | sample JacPin_JW_Ref_O2_FD_188567 | JGI IMG/M metagenome (GOLD analysis project Ga0209006, IMG submission 188567) | Forest soil microbial communities from Algoma, Ontario, Canada - Jack Pine, Ontario site 1_JW_Ref_O2 (SPAdes) (version 2) | ecosystem: Environmental > Terrestrial > Soil > Boreal...
CCATGTTGACCGTGGTGTAGAAACGGTGGTCGACGTAGGGCTGGGCGGCGGAGCCGGGCGAATATTTGCTGATGACGAAGGCGATAGATCGATGGGCATCGATGTGGTCGGCGCCGTCCTGAGCGTCGTCTTCGACGACGAAGATGGCGGTGTCATCCCAGTAGGGGCTGTGGGAGACGGCATCGACGACGCGGCCGAGGGCGAGATCGTTGTCGGCTACATTGGCGGCGGGGCGGGGGAAATTGGGACGCGTGCCGCCGGTGTGATCGTCGGGCAGGTAGAGCAGGACGAATGAGGGGAGTTGAAATTCGGGGCCTTCGTTTTCCTGGCGGCCGCGGACGAAGGCGGCGAACTCATTGAGGAATTCGTCGGCGCGGAGCTGGTCGGGATAGTCAGTGTTGAAGTCCGGATAGAGTGTGTCGAAGTGATTGCGCAGGACGGCCTTGGTGGGCTTGACTTTTTTGAGCGCGGGAACGGCCCACGGGTAGGGGCTGGGGCTGGCGTGAGGGTCACCGACGTTGGGCGGGAGTTCGTCGCCCTGCTGATATTCGGTGCGCGGACAGGGAGCTTCGGCGTTGGAGGGAGTTCCCTGCTTGGGCGATGCGGCTTTGCGGGTTTTGTTGCACCACTCGGCGGTGACGAATTCGCCGTAGTCGCGGTAACTGAGATTATTGCGGGCGAGGTTGTCCCAGAGAAAGCCGGTGGCGGGATCGTCGATGTCGGGCTGGTTGTGCTCGAGCGGATATTCATCGGCGACGGTGCCCTGGAAATCGTAGGTGCGTTCGTGGCCGCGGTAGGCTATCTGCCAGGTTTTTTCGTTGTAGTCGCTGGTGATAGCGGCGGTGGACCAGACGTGGCCGTCGCCGGAAACTTCGCCGCTGTCGTAGAAGTTGTCTAGGACGCCGAACTGGCGGGCAAGTTTGTGCTCGTTGGGCGTGATTTCGGTGCCATACATGGCGAGGGAGGGATCGCCGTCGCCGATGCCGAGATCGCCGAGGATTTGGTCGTAGGTGCGGTTTTCTTTGATGACGTAGATGACGTGCTTGATGGGATTTTGGCCGGAGGCGAATTGGATGGTTCCGGGGTCGGCGTGGAGGAGATTGTCTTGCTCGACTGTGCGGGTGAGTTCGGGCAGGCGCTGAAGGGTCGAGGGAATGTTTAAGCGCGCGATGGAACCTTTGAGCAGCGTGGCGATGTAGGGATGGTCGTGGTGCTTGGTTTCGTTGGTGAGCTTGCCCATGTCTTTGTTGGGGCGGGTGCCTTGGCCTTTGGCGGTGGCGATCAGGAGGTCGTCGCCGTGGACGGCTAGGGCGGAGGGGTACCAGTCGGTGGGGATGAAACCGATGGGGCCGAACTCCATAATGCCGCCAGCACTTGTTGCGTAGGCTTCAACTCCCGAAACATCGAGGATTTCTATCGCATCCAAAGACGCATCCGCCACGAAAAGGTGTTTGCTGTCGACAGACTGCGCCAATGCGATGGGGTAGGTTCCGGCAAACTTCTGTTGGTTTAGCGTGGTCCAAAAATGATGGTAGGGCGGACTCATGTCCATTGAGGTCGTGACCGCCATCACTGAGTCCGAGTTAGACAAAGCCACGTAGAGTAGCGTCTCACTGGGATTCAGCAGCATCGCCGTCGGATGGGATCCGGGAGCGATTGGGTCTTCCGGCTGCTTCAGCTTGATCCAGCGTGCGACTCTGCCATTGGTCAGATCGAGTTCCGCGACCTGCGAGGCGTTCCACAGGCTGCACCAGGCGCGCTTGGCGTCTTTCGTGGCTACGCACGTGTAGGGGAATGAGGACGGAACGAGATCGCTTGTGCTGAGATCGAAGGCTTGAAGAATTTTTCCTGACGCGGGATCGAGCAGGACGACGTTGTCGGATAAATTGTTGGCGACGAGCAGCTGATCGTGGCCGTCTTTTGAAATCAGCGCGAGGCCTGCGGGATACGGGATGGCGGTGCCGGGCGGGGTCTTCTTGAGGCCAATGGCTACTTTCTTGCCTGTGGCTAGAGGCTGTGGCGCGATGTGGATGAAGCGTTCGGGAGTGACTTTGCCAGCGGCGAACTTGTAGACGGCGATGCCGTTGCCGGTGTCTCCGGGCTTTTCCCCGGTGGGATCGGTGATGGATCCGACCGAAGCGTAGAGATGGGTGCCGTCGGAGCTGAAAGTCAGTCCGAGGAAATAACTTTGGTGGGCTTCGTCGCTGAGGCGAGAATCCGGGTAGTCGGAGATGCGGTTGTTGGTCAGGTCGAGGATAGCGATGGATTGATGGGCGAGATCTTCCTGCGTGCCGTAGCCGTCGTTCAGGAGAGCGGCGTAGTGCCCGTCGGGGCTCATCGCGATTGTGGCGGGGAAGCTGTTCGTGTCACCGATGCGGCCGGGCGAGGGGGCGGTTAGCATTTTGCTGGTGGGTAGCGGGATGGGCTGGCTGCTTTTTAGTTCTTGCGCTTGGGTGGACGGGAGGGCGGCGGCGAGGAGGAATAACAGCAAACGCTTTGGGTTAGTCATGAGGGTTCATCGTGGTGATTAGAAGAACCTTTAACACAGAGGCCACAGAGGTTCACAGGGTAAATCTCTGAACCGTTTGGGATCAACTTTCGATTTATGCGCCGGAGGCTCGGGTGGTGGACTCTGGAGCTTCGGCTCCAACGTTGTGGCGGACGTCGGCGCCTTGTACCCAGAAGATGACGTCTTCGGCGATGTTGGTGGCGTGGTCGGCGACGCGTTCCAGGTTGCGGGCTACGAGCAGGGCGTCGAGGGCCTGACGGACGACCTCGGGACGCTGATTCATGGCCCGGACCAGTTGGATGAAGGCATCGTCGCGCATGCGGTCGATGACACTATCCATTTCGAGCACGGCCTGAGCCAGTTCAACCTTTCCTTCAATAAACGACTCTAAAGCGCGACGAACCATAGCACTTACGGCTGCACCCATGCGGGCGATGTCCACTGGTAAATCGGCGGCGGGGAGTTCCACCATGTCCATAACACGCTCGGCGATGTTGACGGCCTGATCGCCCACGCGTTCAAGATCGGAATTGATTTTCGTGACGGCGAGGATGAAGCGCAGATCGACGGCCATGGGCTGTTGCATGGCCAGAAGGTCGAACGCGGCCTCGTCGATTTCGCGCTCGGCGGTGTTGATGAGGCTTTCGCCTTCGAGCACCATCTGGCAGCGCGTGAGGTCGCGGTCGGTATAAGCCTGGCGGGCGCGATCCACCGCCTGCTCCGCCAGTCCTCCCATGCGGAGCAGCCTTTCGCGAAGATCGTCGAGGCCCTGCTGAAAACGCGTACGCATTTATCCGAACCTTTCGTGTTTCGTGATGCTGTTACCTCAGGGGCTAAAGCCCGCGTGTCTATTGGGCCTAGGCGGCACGGCTGAAGCCGTGCCCTTCCCGATCTTGCCTCGCCCGTTCTTGCCTCGCCCGTTCTTGCCTGGTGCGATCCCTGCATCGCCCGATCCCGCCCGGACCTGCCTTATCCGAATCTACCGGTGATGTAGTCTTCCGTTTTCTTGTCTGACGGCTTGGTAAAGATTTTTTCCGTCTTATCGAATTCTATCAACTTACCCAGCAGAAAGAAGCCTGTAAACTCGGCCACGCGGGCGGCCTGCTGCATGTTGTGGGTGACGATCACAATGGTATACCGCTCTTTGAGCTGAAAGATCAACTCTTCAATCTTGCCGGTGGAGATGGGATCGAGCGCGGAACAAGGCTCGTCCATGAGTAGAACTTCCGGTTCGACGGCAAGGGCACGGGCGATGCACAGGCGCTGCTGCTGGCCTCCGGAGAGGCTGGCGCCGGATTTCTTGTGGATGCTGTCTTTCACTTCATCCCAGAGGGCGGAAACTTCGAGCGAGTGGCGAACGATCTCGTCGAGCTTGTGGCGGTCGCCGAATCCGTTCAGTTTCAATCCCGATGCGACATTGTCGTAGATTGACATGGTGGGAAAGGGATTGGCTTTTTGAAAAACCATGCCCACGCGGCGGCGAAGCTGCGTGGCGGACGTGCCGTTGTAGGCGTCAATTTCGCCGATCCGGACTTTGCCTTCCACGCGCGCGTCTGGGATGGTTTCGTGCATGCGGTTCAAGCAACGGATGAAGGTAGACTTGCCGCATCCGGAGGGACCGATCAGCGCGGTGGCGTGGTTGGCCGCGACTTTGATGTTGATGTCGTAGAGCGCCTGTCCCTTGCCGTACCAGGCATTCAGCTTGTCGACTTGTATTCCCACGCCCATAGAGTTCTATGCCGCTCCGAAGGTGCCGCGGCGTACCGCGAGGCGCACGGCGGCTACAGCGGTTACGATCAGGATAATAAGAACCAGCGCGCCCGCCCAAGCCTGGCGGTGCCACTCATCATAGGGCGAGATGGCGTAGTTGAATATCTGCAACGGCAACGCGGCGGTGGGCTGGTCGGTGCGGAAATTCCAGAACTGGTTGCCGAAAGCGGTGAAGAGTAACGGAGCTGTCTCACCGGCCACGCGGGCGAACGCCAGCATGACACCGGTGATGATGCCGGAAGTTGCCGTGCGCAGTGTGATGGAAAGCGTGGTTCGCCAGCGGGGAACGCCCAATCCGTAAGCAGCTTCGCGCAGCGCCTGCGGGACCAGCAGCAGCATTTCTTCGGTGGTGCGGCAGATGGTGGGCACCATCATGATGGCCAGCGCGACGCCGCCGGCCAGCGCAGAAAAATGTTTTTGATACAAAACCACGATGGCGTAGGCAACGATGCCGATGACAATCGAAGGGACGCCGTTCAAGACATCGGCGGTGAATCGGATGGCGTCTCCCATGCGATTGCGGCCGAATTCGGCCAGATAGATGCCTGCTCCAATACCCAGCGGCACGCCAAGAATGCTGGCGATGCCAAGGATCAGCACGGACCCCACGATGGCATTGGCCATGCCGCCGCCGGGTTCGCCGACCGGCTTGGGAGTCTGGGTGAGGAATGCCCAGTTGATGGAGCCAAAGCCTTTGTAAAGCAGGTAGCCGAAGATGGCGATCAGCGGGGCGAGGACTAGCACCAACGTAAGCACGGCGACGCCGGTCATGACATGATCAGTGACCCGGCGGCGCCAACTGATTTGCGGCACCACGTGCTGCAAGGCCGAATTGGAAGGGGAGCTAGGCACGCGCACTCGCCGGCATTCCGCGGGTTACAGACCACACCAGCAACCGCGCTAGAGCGTTGACGACTATCGTTACCAGAAATAACGCCAGGCCGATCTCGATCAAAGCAGAGAGATAGACATCGCCTGTAGCTTCGCTGAATTCGTTGGCCAGAACACTGGCCATGGTATAACCGGGCGCGAAAAGAGACTTCGCTATCTCGGGGCGGTTGCCGATCACCATGGTGACGGCCATAGTTTCACCCAAGGCGCGGCCCAAGCCAAGGATTATGCCGCCAACAATTCCGGCGCGGGCGTTGCGCAGAACGCCGACGCGAATCATCTCCCAGCGGGTGGCGCCCAGGGCCAGCGCCGCTTCGCGCTGGTGTTGCGGGACTACCATCAGGACTTCGCGCGCGATGGAGGAGATGATCGGAATGATCATGATGGCGAGAATGATTCCGGCGGCCAACATTCCGATGCCGTAAGGTGCACCAGTAAACAATCCCGTCCAGCCTAACGTTCGGCCCAGAAATGGCTCCACATAACCGCTGAGCAGCGGGACGAGAACGAAAATTGCCCAGAGGCCATAGATGACGCTGGGGATGGCGGCCAACAGTTCGACAAAAAAAGAAAGCGGACCGCGCAAAGCTGGCGGGCACATCTCGGTGGTGAAGACGGCCACTCCGACGGCCAGCGGCACGGCGATGATTAGGGCCAGCAGCGAGGAAATCAGCGTGCCGTAGATGAAAGGCAAGGCTCCGAAGGATTCGTTGACTGGATCCCAATCACTACGGGCGAAAAACTTAAAGCCGAAAGCGTGCCAGGAAAGACTGGACCTGGCCACCAGTTGGTAGACGATTAGAACTAGAATTCCGAGGACGGTGAGGCCACACGCGATCATCGCATATTTGAAAATCTGGTCGGGCAGTTCGCTGCTTTTATCCTTCAGCAGCGGAGCCCCGCGAGTCGCCCCGCTGGCGGCAGTAAGCGGTTTTTGCTCAACGGGTTGCGGACCGGGCATATCTGGCCGATGGATAGCGGGATTGGCCATCAAAGTTAAGCTATCAGAGACTTGTTACAAAGGTGTTAAAATGCCTAAGCTTTTCCGTGGGGCTCGGGGCAGCTGGCGATGCCTGCGTTAGAACATCGCGATTGAGATTAGAATTTTGGACGCAGGCCGGTACTCTTCTTTTTTTCCCAGTGGATAGATCATCATGTCGGTAGCGGCAGAGCATATTTCGTCGGTTTTTCAGAAGCTTGAGAGGGATCTGGTCAAGCTCTCCTCCAAGCAGACCGCAGCCAGTGTACACAACTTCCGCACCGGCGCAAGCCGCCTGCAAACTTTATTCCAAAAACTGCTGCCGGAAGGCGACCGAAACCAGAAAAAATTGCTGAAGATGCTTTCGCGCATGCGCAAGCGGGCGGGGAAAGTACGCGATCTGGATGTGCAACTGGCGGCGCTGCGCAGCCTGAAAGTTTCTCAGGAACCTCGGCGCAAAACGCAACTGATGCATGCGTTGATCGAACTTCGCGCAGAGAATGAGAAAAAGCTCCGCAAAGTGCTGACGAAAGATGAGGTTCGGGAGATTCGCAAACGCTTGCGGCGGGCGCGGAAAGATTTTCGGCTGGAGCAGATTCGCGATCCGCTGAAAACTGCGCGGCTAATGTTGGCGCAGGTAGCGCGAACTGAAGGTCCGCTGACTGCGGAACAGTTGCATCGGTATCGGATTGTGACCAAGCGGGCGCGGTACGTGGCCGAGTTGGCGCCGAAATCGCCGGATGCAGAGCAGTTGATTGCCCAGCTTAAACGGGCGCAGGACGCACTGGGCGATTGGCATGACTGGCTGAACTTGGAGCAAACGGCGGCGCAGCGATTGGGTGATGTTCACCAGTCTTCGCTGGTCGCAGTTCTGCATAACCTTGCGGGGACAAAATTCCGCAAGGCGGTCGCGGTGTTGCCGAGTGCGAGCCCTATGGACACGCCCGCTGCCAAGCGTGGGGCGGGTCAGGCGGCTACTCCGGATGCGCAGGATAGGTCTGCCGGGATTGATGCGAGTTCAGCGGCCTGAGCTAACGACCTGTTGGTCGTCCAGTTTCTACCAATCAATCTTCCGTTCAAAGTTGCGTGAGAGAGGCACCGTCACGATCTCCTTGGTGACGATTTCGCGCGTGAGCATGTACACTGTTTTTCTTCTATGCCCACGTTCGCCGCGGTCGACATCGGCTCGAACTCAGTCCGGCTCAAGATTGCGCGGTTGCTGAAGGGGCGCTTGCGCGCCGTGCATGAGGATCGCGAAGTGACGCGGTTAGGCGAAGGCGTTTTCCGCTCCGGATTTCTCACGCCGGAGTCGATGGCGGAAACGGTGAAGGTCTTGCGCAGGTTTCATCGCGCGACCCAGCAATTGGTTGCCGATCACGTGCGAGTGGTAGCGACCAGCGCGCTGCGCGACGCGCGCAATTCGCAGGCGTTTCTGGAGTGGGTGCGGTCGGGCACGGGCTGGCGCGTGGAAATTATTTCTGGCGTGGAAGAGGCGCGGCTTATTCATCTGGGATTGGTTTCGACGTTGCGCGTGGATAGTACCCCGGCATTGATGATCGATCTGGGTGGCGGCAGTTGCGAGCTGACGGTTTCGCATCGGGGATCCATTCGCGACACGGTCAGTTTGCCTTTGGGCGCGGTACGGCTGACGAACGAGTTTCTGCATCATGATCCGCCACGCAAGGGAGAACTCAAGAGCCTCGGCGGATTCGTGGCGCGGGAAGTGAACCGCATCGCGCCGCGGATTGTGTTGGGAAAAATCGGCAGCGTGATCGCGACTTCGGGAACGGCGGAAGCACTGGCCGCGACCGCGAGCCATCTAGCGAAGGCGGGGCGCAACCACCGGGCTATTGTTTCGCGGGCGGAGATGGCGAGAATTGCCAAGCTGCTGGCGCGGTCGCCGGTGGCGGAGCGGCGCAAGATTGAAGGCATCGGGCCGCGGCGCGCGGAGATCATCGTCGCCGGGGCAATCGTTTATCACGAATTGATGGACCGCTGCCGGCTGAAGGGATTTCGCTATTCGCCGCTGGGGCTGCGCGATGGACTCTTGGCGCAGATGGCGGCGGAATACGACAGCAACACGCGGTCGGGCAAGCAGATTGAATCGGAGCGCTGGGAGTCCATCGGCAAGGCGGTTAAGCATTACGGCATTGACCGGAAACATGCGCTGGATGTGCGCGAGGCGGCGATATTGCTGTTTTCGGCGCTGCGGTCCGTGCACCGCTTGCCGCCTGAATATCGCGAGTGGCTTTCGGCTGCAGCCATGCTGTATGAGATCGGCGATTACGTGAATCGCGCCGGGCGGCACCGGCATGCGCACTACATTATTTCCAATTCTGAAATTCTTGGTTATACGCCACAGCAGAGACGCATTATCGCGGCGATTGCGCGCTATCTGGGAAAGTCGCGGCCGCTGCTGGAAGATGGACCGATGAAGGTGCTGGATCCGGCGGACCGGGCCAACGTCGAAAAGGCGATTCTGCTGCTGCGGCTAGCGCGCTCGCTGAACCTGGGACGAAGCCATGCCGTGCAGAAAGTTCGCGTGAGCCTGCATGCCGCCGATGTGCGGCTGACATTAACTCCGCGTGCGCGCATGGGAGTTGACCTGGAGTTGTGGTCGATCGAAAAAGATCAAGCTTATTTCCGCGAAGTATTTGGGCGCGAGCTTTCAACGGCCGTCGTGTAGAGCGAGCGGGCGACCTTCGGAGTAATGCACCAGTTTAGCGTGCCGGAACTGCGCCGCATTTCGACGCGGGCCACCGCACCTTTTTTCAAATCGACGGACGCTTCGCATCCGGAGTCGCTGATTACTGCTCCCAGAAACTGGCTGAGGTTTGGATTGTGGCCAACCACCATAACCGCTTCCTGACCGGCGTACTTTTCCAACAGCTTGCGGAAGTCGGCCAGGGTCGCGCCGGGACGAAGGCCCGTGTCGATTTGCAGCTTGCCTTCGTATCCCAGTTCGTTACCCACGAGCGATGCGGTCTGCGTGGCGCGTTTGAGCGGGCTGGAGACAACGACATCGACTTGCACGTCGAGCGCGGCCAATGCTCGGCCTACAAACCCACATTGCTCAATGCCCTCGGCGTCCAAGGCGCGCTTATCGTCTTTCTTGGGGTTGATCAGGTGCTCGCCGGCGCTAGCATGGCGCAAGAAGTAAAGAATCATTTGCGGTTACCGCTCCCTGGCGGCGAGAACTTTGCGCCTTTTGAGTACGAGCGGAGGAAATGCGACCGGCTGTTTGCCTTCCGCGACGCTGATCAGAAAATCTTGTGCATTAAAAGCGGCGGCGCCGATGGGCGGTTTGCGGCGGCGCGTGCCGTGGATTGGCTGCCAGGCGCGAATATAGGTTTCGTCGCGCAGCAATATCCGCGCCTTGCGGTTGTCGGCCAGATAGGCGTCGAGAATTTCGCGCCGGACACGCTCGCGTAATAGTTCATCGCGCAAAGGCACTAGCACTTCGACGCGCTCATAGAGATTGCGCGGCATCCAGTCGGCGCTACCCATATAAATCTCTTCTTCCCCGCCGTTAGAAAAATAATAAATGCGGCTGTGCTCCAGAAAACGTCCGACGATGCTGCGCACTCGAATGCGATCACTGACGCCGCGCACGCCGGGGCGAAGCGCGCAAATTCCGCGCACGATGAGATCGATTTCCACGCCCGCCTGAGACGCGCGATACAAAGCCTGGATGATGTTTTTATCGAGCAACGCATTCATCTTGGCAATGATGTGCGCTTCTCTTCCCTGCCGCGCATGCTCCGCCTCGCGATCGATAAGGGCGATGCATTTGTCCGCCAGATCGAGCGGGGCGACCAGAAGCGGATCGTAACTCGGGTTCTCCGCGTACGCGGTGAGAAAGCTGAAAACGTCGTGAACCGCGCGGGTCACCCGGGGATCGGCGGTGAACAGGCTGAGGTCAGTATAGAGACGCGCGGTGCTGGCGTTGTAGTTGCCGGTGCCGATGTGCGTGTAGCTGCGCGTGACTCCATCGGGATCGCGCCGCACCAGCAACGACAATTTGCAATGTGTCTTCAGGCCGACCAATCCGTGGAAAACCTGAACGCCTGCATCTTCCAGATCGCGCGCCCAGCGGATGTTGTGAGCTTCATCGAAGCGGGCTTTGAGTTCGACGACCGCGGTCACTTCCTTGCGCGCGGCGGCGTCAATGAGCGATGGCACGATGAGAGAGTGCTCGTTCGTGCGGTAAAGAGTCTGCTTGATCGAGAGCACCCGGTCGTCTTCCGCCGCCGACTCGATGAAGTTGATAACGGCATCGTAGGAATCGAACGGGTGATGCAGCAGAACGTCGTGACGGCGCAGTTCTTCGAAGAAATCCTGCGACTTGGCCGTGAGCCGCAATTCGCGCGGAGAAAAACTACGGTACTTAAGATCAGGCCGCTCCACCTGCTCATACACGTTGAATAAACGCGAGAGATTCACCGGGCCGTTCACGGGAAAAACCTGCCACGGATCGATTTCGAACACGGTGCGCAAGCGGTCGATAATCTCCGGATCGGCTTCGGCTTCGATCTCCATACGGACCGCGTCGCCTTTGCGGCGGTTGTGGAGTTCGGTGCGCACGGATTCCAGAAGACTGCGCGCTTCTTCTTCTTGCAAATAAAGATTGCTGTTGCGGGTCACGCGGAACGGTGCGGAGGAAACGATGTCATACCCGCGATACATATTCACCGCGTGATGCGCCACAAGATCGGCAAGGAAAATAAAATCCGCCGTGCCGTCGGATGGGAGCCGCACCAACCGCGGCAAGGCGCGCGGAACAGCCACTACGCCGACATAGGTTAGAGCCGAGCGGCGGCGGCGGCGCAGAAGAAATCCCAGGCAGAGCGCTTTATTCACTACCCGCGGAAACGGATGCGCAGGATCGACTGTGACCGGGGTCAGCAGCGGATCGAGTTCTTTCTCGCAATATTCGTCGACGAAGGTTCGCGCCTCTGAATCCAGTTCGTGCAGACCTAGCACGCGAATTCCATTTTCAGAAAGTGCAGGGCGCAGGCGGTCGGTCCAGCATTCGTATTGCTCGTCGACAAATTCGTGGGAGAGCTTGGCAAGCACGTCGCGCTTCTGCACCAGCGTTAGACCGTCGGGACCAGCCTCGTTGAAGCCGTCCTCGATCTGTTGCACCAAGGCCGCGACCCGGATCTCAAAAAACTCATCCAGATTGCTGGCCGAGATCGCCAGAAACTTCAGCCGTTCCAGCAGAGGATTGCTTTCGTCTTCCGCCTCTTCAAGCACACGGCGGTTGAACGCGAGCCAGGAGGTATCGCGGTTGAGATAATAGTGAGGGTTTTCCAGCGAAATGCGTGCCATGAAAGAAAGCTGCCACTGCGTAATTCCCCAGGCTTATTTACAACGCTGTTACGGCGCTTATTACAGCAGGAGAGAGCCTTTCCCCGAGCGGCAGCGAAACTCAGTATAGAACATCCCGGCCTCGGATGCAGAAAAGCCCGCACGGCGCTAATGCCATGCGGGCTTTCGCGGCGATGCTCTTACTTCACTTGCTTGATTGCATCCTTCACTTTCGATGCCACGTTGTCGGGCAGCGGCGCGTAGCTGAGGGCGTTTGTCATCTTCTGGCCATCCGTCACCATCCAGTTCAAAAAGTCAGCGAGGATTTTACCCTTGGCTGCATCTTTCGATTGCGCGGGAATCAGCAGCCAGGTGAAGCTGGAAATGGGGTAAGCGTCCTTGCCGGGAGCGTTGGTAATGGAGACCCGGAAATCCGCGGGCATCTTTGGGGCAGACGCGGCGGCGGCGGTAACGCCTTCCAGCGACGCTTTCAGGAATGCTCCCGAAGAGTTCTTGACGCTGCCGTAGTTGATGTTGTTTTGCAGCGCGTAGATAAGTTCGACATAACCAATCGATCCCGGCATCTGGCGAATCAAACCCGCCACGCCTTCGTTGCCTTTGCCGCCGAGCCCGATCGGCCATTTCACCGATGTACCGCTGCCGACCTGGTTTTTCCAATCGCCGCTCACCTTCGACAGATAATCAGTCCAGATGAAGCTAGTACCGCTGCCATCGGAGCGGTGAATTACGATAATTTCTTTGTCCGGCAGGTTCACCCCGGGGTTCGCCGCAGCGATGGATTTGTCATTCCACTTGGTAACGTGGCCCAGAAAGATTCCCGCGAGAGCTTCGGGGGGGAACTTAACTTCTCCGGTCACTCCGGGGATGTTGTAGGCGGGCACGACCGCTCCCAGCACGGTGGGAATGTTCAGCACTTTGAACTTGGCTTCTTTCAATTGGTCGTCGGTCATGGGCATGTCGCTGGCTCCGAAGTCCACGGTGCCGGCGATGACCTGGCGAATTCCGCCGCCGCTGCCGATGGGCTGATAGTTAATTTGAATATCGGAGTGCAGCTTGTGGTAATCGCTGAACCACTTGGAATACATCGGGTTGGGAAATGTGGCTCCCGCACCATTGAGCGTGGTCTGCCCGTATGCGGCCAGCGGCAGTGCAAGGCACAGCAACAGCAGAACGGCTCTGCGAATCGCCAAGATAAATCCTCCTGAAATTAGATGCTCCCGTTCTATCGGCGCTATGTTACAGGATGGTTACAGAAGAGTGAATTTCTGGTGAATGGGTCGTCGCGGGAGCGTTCGCTCTAATGCGAAGCTTCGAGGCGGGGAATCTCGCGCCGCAAAGACGGGTTGCCCCGCCATGCTCTCGCGGCCAATTGCGTTATTGTGCATTCCGGCGTCGCGGCCCGCATAATAGCTTCACCGAGATGTAACTTTGATGCAAACTTTTCGGGCAGGGCTGGCAGTCGCCTGGACCTCGCCGTATCGAAATCATGATTGCGTCGTAAGCATGCAGATTTTAATCCCGCGTTTTCATCGGTGCCGAAAAGTTGCGGCGCATTGAAGGAACAACCTAATGAGTGATTCATCCACGCGCTTCGCCCCCGGATGGCCGGGGATTCCACCTCGCTGGACTTCCAGCGCCAAAAGCGGCATCGGGACCGCGCTGAACCAGCACAGCAAAGTCTGGTTCACTATGAGCCACGGAATTTTGAATGAGATTTATTTCCCGCGCGTGGATCAGGCATGCACTCGCGACATGGGATTCATCGTCACCGATGGGCAGGGATTTTTTTCCGAGGAAAAGCGCCACTGCAAGTTCGAAAGCCAGCCCATCGAACCGGGAGTGCCCGCCTATGAACTAATCAACACCGAGAACGATGGCCGCTATCGCATGCATAAAGAAATCCTTACCGACCCTTACCGCCATGTAGTTTTGCAGAATATCCGGTTTGAGCCTTTGCAGGGTTCGCTGGCTGATTATCGCCTGTATGCGCTGCTGGCCCCGCACCTGGCGAATTGCGGCTACCAGAACACCGGATGGGTTGGGGATTACAAAGGCGTGCCCATGTTTTTCGCGGAACGCGATGGAACGAGCCTGGCTTTCGCCTCGTCGGTTCCGTGGAAGAAGATGTCGGTTGGCTTCGCAGGCATATCCGATGGCTGGCAGGATCTATCGCAGCACTTTCAGATGGAGTGGGAGTACCAGCGCGCGGAAAACGGCAACATCGCTTTTACCGGCGAGATCGACCTAGAGGCGTGCAAGGGAGAGTTTGCGCTGGCTTTGGGTTTCGGCGGGATGTGGGCGGAGGCCGGCCAGCAGGCTCGTTCCAGCCTGTTTGAAGATATAGGGGAACTCCGGAGTCATTACGTTGTGCAGTGGAAAAATTGGCAGGACAGTTTGTTGAAGCTCGACGATCCGCCGCGCGAGAACGATCTCTATCGTCCCTCGACCGCGGTTTTGCGCACACACGAGTCGAAGGATTTTCTGGGCGGAATCATCGCCAGTCTCTCGATTCCCTGGGGCTTCAATAAGGGCGATGAAGATCTGGGCGGCTATCACCTGATCTGGCCACGCGATCTAGTGGAGACGGCGGGTGCGCTGCTGGCGGCGGGCGCAGTGACGGATTCGGCGCGCGTGCTCCGCTATCTGGAGGCAACGCAGGAAGCCGATGGGAATTGGGCGCAGAATCTGTGGCTTGACGGACGGCCCTACTGGAGCGGCATTCAGATGGATGAGACTGCCTTTCCCATCCTGCTGCTCGATCTGTTGCGCCGCGAAACCCCGAAGTCGCTGGGCAACTTGCAGCGCTGGTGGCCCATGGTGCGTAACGCGGCTGGATTCATCGTGCGCAACGGACCGGTCACGCAACAGGATCGCTGGGAGGAAGATGCGGGATATTCTCCGTTTACTCTGGCGGCGGAAATCTCCGCGCTGCTTGTCGCGGCGGAGGTGGCGGATCTCACAGGGCACGCGGAGCAGGCACAGTTCCTGCGCGACACCGCCGATGCGTGGAATGACAACATCGAACGCTGGGTGTATGCAACGGGTGGAGATCTCGCAGAGCGACTGGGGATTGAAGGATATTACGTTCGCCTGTCGCCGCCGTTGACAGACGTGGCTGCGTCACCCACCCAAGGCTTCGTTCCTATCAAGAATCGGCCGCCGGGCCAGGGCGTAGAGCGCGCGTATCGCATCGTCAGCCCGGATGCGCTTGCCCTGGTGCGCTTTGGGCTGCGGGCTCCCGATGATCCGCGGATTCTGAACACGCTGCGGGCCATTGATGCGCTGCTGGCGGTGGAACTGCCGCAGGGCCCGTGCTGGTATCGCTACAACGGCGACGGCTATGGCGAACACGAAGATGGGTCGCCCTTCGACGGCAGCGGAATCGGCCGCCCCTGGCCTCTGCTGGCCGGCGAGCGCGCCCACTATGCCCTAGCTGCGGGCCATAGCGACGAAGCCGAATCGCTGCTGGCGGTGATCGAGAATTCCACCTCCGGCCACGGCCGCTTGCTTCCCGAACAAGTTTGGGATGCCGCGGATCTTCCGGCACTGGAACTGTTTCGCGGAAAGCCCACGGGATCGGCTTGCCCGCTGGTGTGGGCACACTCCGAATACGTCAAGCTGCGACGCTCCCTACGCGACAAAAAAGTTTTCGATCAGCCGCCCCAAACAGTGCAACGCTATCTGGTGGAAAAACCTGCGCGGCAGATCTTTGACTGGCGCTTCAACAACAAAGCCCGCACCGTTCCCCGATTCAAGACGCTTCGCCTTGTTCTGCTTTCTCCCGCCACTGTACATTGGAGCGTTGATGGCTGGAAGAGCGCTCAGGATACGAGAACTCGCGATACCGGGTTGGGCACTCATATTCTCGACCTGCCCACCACATCTTTACCCCAGGGTGGGCAGGCCACCTTCACATTTTTCTGGGTGAAAGAAAACCGCTGGCAGGGCGAGGATTACGCGGTCACGGTGGAATAGAATTTGGCTCAAGTCTGGAATATTGCCGGAGGCTGCGCTTGATCAACGGTGCGCACATTGTTGTTTACAGCAAGGATGCGGAAGCTGACCGGATATTTTTTCGCGACGTATTAAAGCTTTCCTCCGTGGATGCAGGCCATGGCTGGCTGATATTCGAAATGCCGCCGGCGGAGCTGGCGTTCCACGATTCCGAGAATAACGACCGGCACGAGCTTTACTTTATGTGCGATGACATTGCGGAGACCTTGAAGGACTTGCAGTCGAAGAATGTGCCGGTTTCAGAAGTGAATGAACAGCGTTGGGGGAGACTCGCTACGTTCACGCTGCCCGGCGGCGGCAAAATTGGCGTTTACGAGCCGAAACATGCGAGTCCGCTGAAGCTTAATCGGTAGGCGACGATAATGCCGTCAGGCCTGCGCTTCGACGCTGGTGTAGACCACCTCGACGACCGTGCAATCGTCGTTGAGCGGATTCCCGGCGCAGAATTGCGTGACTGCGGAAAAGATTCCTTCGAGCGTCGGCGTCTTCGCCGCCGCCAGTTCCAGGCGCGAATCCTCGAAGAAATCGCCCATCGGATTTTCCGCTTCGGTTACGCCGTCGGTGACGATGATGAAGCGGTCGCCGGATTTCATCTGGCATCGCGCGTTTTCGAACGTGGCGTCGGCCAGCAATCCTACCGGAACATTCCCGTGCGGCGGGCGCATTACTTCACCGCCGCAAACCAGAAGCGGCTGCACGTGGCCGCAGTTGACGTATTCCAGATCGCCGTCGCGGCGCAGGCGGGCCAGCAACATGGTGGCGTATTTTTCTCCCCCAAGCTTGCCGGTGAGGAAACGATTGACCGCGCTGACGACTTCGAGCAACGGCATTTCCGCGGTCAAATGCGAGTAGATCATCCCCTGCAAAGTGGAGGCCAGCAGCGCGGCAGAAACACCTTTGCCGCTGACGTCGGCCAGCACGACGGCAAGACCATCCTTCGTATTTACAGCGTCGTAAAAGTCCCCTCCGATTTCTTTGCAAGGAATGTTTCTGCGGAGAAAGCGGGCGTAGGGCACGTCAGGAATTTTCACTTCCATTAACCGCTGTTGGATCGACGCGGCGATGGACAATTCCTGCTGGTATCGCCGTGACTCTTCTTCGGCCTGCACCAGCCGCGCATTTTCAATCAGCGACGCGGCTTCGGTCGCGATCACGTGCAGAATATCCTTACCCACGCCGGCAATATCGCGCGAAGCGAAGCGTGAATCGACGTACAGGACTCCCATCACTTCGATGGTGTTAGCGGCGGGCGCGGGCGTCTGCACGTCGCGCGTGGCCTGCACCTGCATCTTGCGCAGCGGAATGCAGACCACGGTCCGCAAATCGTAGGCGACGATACTCTGGCGCCCGGTAAGATCGACGGACTGGCTGGTATCGGTGAGCAGGAATTCTGAATTCGATCGCATCGACTCTTCCAGGATCGAGTGCGAAATCGTCTTGTCGTCGAGCAGCGGCTCTTTCTTGCTGTTGCGCCCGGCGGCCAGGCGCAGCTTTCCCTCCTCGTCCTTGAGGAAAACAAATGCCCGCTCGGCGCGAGTCAACTGCAAAGTAACGTCGAGCATGGTCATTAGAATCTCGTCGAGCACGCCGGCGGTGTTCAACTTGCGCGCGGCTTCCAGAAATAAAGTCAGCTTTTCGAGGTCAGTAGACTCCTGCGAGATTTGAATGCCGGAAATCTGGCTTAGAAACTCCCGCGCCGTGTTGGAACTTCCATGGGCGGGATTGAAGACCACGTAGGCGGAATCCCGGGCGCCGAATTCCAGGCGGTCGTTGCGCTCCAGTTTCTGCCGCTGAATGCGTTCGCCGTTGACGAAGGTGCCGTGCTTGCTCCCCAGATCGACCAGAAAGAAATCGCCTTCCTCCATGACGATCTGCGCGTGATCGCGCGATACGCGAGGATCGGCGATGACCAGATCCTTATCGACCTTGCGGCCCACGTTGAAGGGCGAGTGGTTGAGGACGATATTCTTCTGCTCGTTTCCCTGCACGAAGACCAGCGCGGGAAATACGCCGGAACCGGAGCCGGAACGGCTGAGTGTACTTAGAGCCATGAGAATTCAGACTACCGCAGATTGCTTGCGGTTGCGCTGTGGAGAGCGCCCTCCAGACTACCTCGCGGCATCGCGTGCCTGCAAGACGGCATGCTGCCGCGACGCCAGGAACGTCAACATAAAGATCAGCACAGGCAGCGCGAAAGTCGCGTATAGCGGAACCTTCCAGGCGCTCAGGGCAGCGGCGTGCGAAAAGCACCAGATCACCATAAGAGTCAGACTCGCTAACCAAGCCCAGGCCAAAGCAAATACTCCACCGCAATAAACGACTCGCACCGCCGGCGAAGAGGAGGTCAATCCTTTGACCTCTCGGGCCAGCAATAAAATCGAAGGCAGGAGCAAGACCTGGTTGTAGGGAGAATCCATGGGAATGACCAGAAGCGTCAGAGCCATCACCAAGGCTACGGCGCGGCCGAAATCCTCGGAGGTGCACTTGGCTGAACGAAACCGCCATAGCAACACGCCACACGCCAGCGCAGCGATCGCCGCCAGCAACGAACCGCCCCATGGCCCCAGGGCCCAGTTTACCAACTGATCCAGAATCGATTGGGCATTCGTATAAACGCCGTAATCGCGGGTAGCCCGCCAGAACATGCTGATCCAACCCGGCAACACAAATTCGGAAGCAGCGAGCAGGATCCCCATGGTTGCCGAAAAGCCGGCGGCGAAGCGCCAGCGCGACTTCCAATCGCTGATCGCCCATAGCAACAGGGCGGTGACGAGGGGCAGCGCCAGTTGCGGTTTGATAGTTGCCAGCGCCAGAATCGCGCCGCCCGTGGTCAAATAGCCCGAGGCCGCACAAGCCGCTCCCGCTGCCAGGAAAGCCGCCACCAGCAGACTGAGTTGCTGCAACTTAAGTCCTTGGACCTCGGGAAAACTGCCAAGGAGCAGAACCGTGCAAATAAATAGCCCGGCAAACCGCAGCTTCCAACGCAATACCTTCAGCCACAACCACACCGATGCGATGGAAACCCCCACCAGAATCCAGCGAAACGCAGATTGCACCCACTCGAATGGAAGTTTGATGGTCGGCGCCAACAGGAAAACCACGTAGACCGGATAGGCGAACGCTTGTTGATCCTTGGGGTCGTTGGGTAGAGAAGGATCAAGCTTTCGCCCAAAGTATCCCTTTTGAATTTCAATCGTGATGTCGTTGCCGTACGGATTCCTCCCGTGCAGCAGCAATTCGCGCGCACCCAACCAGCGCGGGTAAAGGTCGGACAGATTGCCGCGCGGACGACTATGCGCGGCCGAGTCGGCGATCTGATAACGAACCAGGATCGCGTCAATATAAAACCACATGCTACAGGCGACCGCCAAAGAAGCGAGGCAGAGCGCAATCCGGGAGAGCGGCGATCTCGACAAGTGGCTTGTATGTCCTTCCCAGTCAGAATCCGACCGCCTCATGTTACAACTGACTGATCGAAACTCCGTGCATGCGATGGCGCTTAGCAGCCTCGACCGCGATTGGACTGGCCAGCGGGACATTCTGCTGGTTTCTGATGCGGCACTTCAACCAGGATGCCGCCGACTTTCGCTGGGCCTTGCACATTGCCCAACGCCTGATCGCGCGGCAAAACCCATACGATACTCCGCTGGAGCAATACCCGGTCACTGCCGCGGTCGTCGCACTTCCGTTTCTGCGCCTGCCGCCGGAGGCTGCAGCGGGAATCTTTTGGGGAGTGAGTTCGTTCTTCCTGGCGCTCGGCCTCACGCGGGGCGGATAT
>Ga0209006_10001823_pt1 | contig 19271 bp, 12 predicted proteins | sample JacPin_JW_Ref_O2_FD_188567 | JGI IMG/M metagenome (GOLD analysis project Ga0209006, IMG submission 188567) | Forest soil microbial communities from Algoma, Ontario, Canada - Jack Pine, Ontario site 1_JW_Ref_O2 (SPAdes) (version 2) | ecosystem: Environmental > Terrestrial > Soil > Boreal...
TGGGCTCACCTTCACCGGCGACGGTCACGGCAACTTCCTGGCGCTCGATTCGAGCGACGGCAAAACCCTTTGGCACGCGGGCTCAGGCGCGGAAATCCAGAGTTCTCCTATCACGTATCAACTTGACGGGCGGCAATATGTGCTGACCAGCAGCGGTGGCGTGATGTTTGCGTGGGCGCTTCCGCAAACGGACTAGACTTCCTCGCGCGCAAATAGTGTTTATTCAACGATCGAAAATCGACGACGCATGACCGACGAACCGCGAACCAACTGATGGGAGGACAACCAGTATGCTAAATCGCCGCAGCTTCCTTATTGCCACCGGACTTACCGCGCTCGCCTCGACTCGAGTGCTGGGTGCAAACGATACGCTTCGCATCGGAGTGATCGGTGCCGGCGGGCGCATGCGCGGCCTGCTCGATGCTGCTGACAAGAGCGCCCCACATCAGATCGCAGCCGTAAGCGACGTCTACGCGCCGCATCGCGATGCCGTCAAAGAACGCTCCAAGGGCATCGCAACTACCCACCTGGATTATCGTGAAGTGCTCGAGCAGGATGTGGATGCGGTGATCATTGCATCTCCGGACCATTGGCACGTGCGCATGGCAGTCGATGCTTTAGCGGCAGGCAAGGACGTCTATCTGGAGAAGCCTGTGACTCACACGCTCGAAGAAGGCGCAACCCTGACGCGCGCGGTTCGCTCGAGCAAACGGATTCTGCAGTGCGGGATGCAGCAGCGCAGTTGGAGCCACTTTCGCGATGCCGTCGATTTGATTCAGGGAGGGAGCCTGGGACGAGTCACGCAGGTGAGAACCTACTGGTGGCAGAACTATCACAGCAACTGGCCCGCTAAGCCCATCGACACGCAGGCGCTCGATTGGAAGCTTTGGCTCGGATCCGCTCCGGACCAGGCTTTCAGCGAAGAAAAATTCAGCCACTGGCGCTGGTTCTGGAATTTTGGGGGCGGCGCCATGACCGATTTATTCACGCACTGGATCGATGTGGTGCACTGGGCGATGAAATCTGACCAGGCGACCGAGGCGCAGATGCTTGGGGATAAATATATTTTTGATCAGTGGGATTGTCCCGACACCATTCAGGCGGCATTCCGTTACCCCGGATTCGACGTGGTCTACGAAGGCATGATGAATTCCTCCATCGACGGCGGCGGCCTGGAGTTTCGCGGGACCGAAGCGACATTGAAGATCGATCGCAACGGCTTCGGCGTCTATCGCGAACGCGTTGAAGAGGAGAAGAATCCAGCTCTCACCGCCCGCAGCGTGCTCGATGGCACGATCACCCATATGGAGAATTTCTTCGAATGCGTCAAGGCGCGCAAAGAGCCGAACGCGCCGGTGGAGACCGGGGTAGCGGCCGCGCGTGCCGGGCATTTCGGGAACCTGGCTTACAACCACGGAGGCAAGTTTGTTCCGGCGGCGAAGACCGCGGCTTGAGCGAGCGAGCTGATCGTTTGAGGATCGCGACGCGTTCATCGCTGGGGCGTTCGTCGCGAATCAGTCATCGCTGAGGAGCCGCTGCAGGGAGGGAAGAATATGGCAAAATACGAAATTCAGAGCAAACGCGGAGCGCCCCCGCGTGGCGCCTACTCGCAGGGATGGCGTGCGGGAGATTTTATTTTTGTGACCGGCACTGGTCCGAGCGACCCGGTCACAGGAAACATTGTAGGCGACAACATCGAGCAACAGACCGACCAGACCATCGACAACATCTCCGCCATTCTCGAGGCAGATGGCGCTTCCCTGCAGGATGTGGTGAAAGTTACGGTCCACCTCGCCGACACCGGCCTGTTCGCCCGATACAACGCGGTGTATGCTCGGCGATTTTCCAAGCCTTATCCCGTTCGCACGACAGTAGGCAGCGATCTCGGGCACGCGCCGGGAATGCTGATCGAAATCGATTGCATCGCGTATAGCGCGGAAAAAAAGAAATAATCCTTGGGAGCTGGAGGGGCTCACACTTCAGCGTTGTGGCTGGAAAGTTAAGAGCAGAGTCAAAGCCCCACTTCTCGCAATGGACCCGAGCAATGGGGCACCCGTCTCGACAGCTTCTTAACTCCGAACAGACAACCTCCTATCCGCTGCGATGAGCAGAGGCGTCTCATGCCCGCGGGCCGTCACGGTCTCAACCGACTCAACCTCGCCGTCGTGTACCAGCAGGGCACAATCGAAATTGTTCACCGTGGGGCAAACGTGTCGCGGAATTAAATAGAGTGATTCGCCGACCAGCGGAGCCGTTGCTCCCTGTTTCACCGCGAGCGGAAGATGCTCTTCGCTCGGTGAAAGCGGGGTCAGTTCCGGATGCCCGATCACCACACACGTCGGAATCCCGGCGTCGGCTGACACTGCCTTGTGGCCGGCATCGCAGGTGATTATTCCGGGATGCGGAGAACTCACTACGCGCGCCAACACCAGGGCCGCCGGCCGATAGCCATATTCCTTCGGGAGTTGCGCCAGGCTGCTGGCGTCGCAATAGACGACAGTTCCCGGCGAGACGCGATGGACGAACTTGCGGCGCCGAAAACCCTCGTGGGTCAGCGCGCACGGAAACGTCGGCGTCCCCGAAGTGATGACCTCTTGAACATTTATTCCAGAGCGCTCAAGCTCGCTCACAATTTCCAACAAGCGATCATAGCCGGCGTGCGCCGCCTTGGTCCGTTCAGCCTCCGCCACACCGCCGTATTGGCCGTCATAGTAGTGCAGCCCGCGGAACTCGAGTCCTGCATCGGCTACGGCGCGCGCCAGTCCGACAATTTTTCCGGTCTCGCTCTGCTCGATCCCGGTGCGATTCATGCCCGGATTTATATCGAGGAACACTCCCACCCGGCTGCCGCGCCATTGACACACCTGCTCGTCATTCTCGGCCAGAACGGAAATGCGCACTTCCGGAAACTGCTGAGCTATCTCCCGCGCCCGGCGCGCATTTGCGCCCGTTACCGGATACGCGAAGAGCACATCAACCGCGCCGCTGCGGCAGGCAACCAGCAGTTCCAGTGTGGTCGCGCACTTGAAATTGCGGACGCCCCGCTCCACCAGCATGCGCAGCGTGAGGCCCAGCTTGGCGGTCTTGATGTGGACCCGCCAGCGATCCGCATCGCGGCCCAGCAATTTCAAGGTCTGCTCGATGTTCGACGCGATCACATCTGGATACAACACCAGCGCAGGGGTGAGCACATCTTCGATGCCGGAAACGCGATAGCGCTCGTCCCAATCGAATTCGCTTAGCGTATTTTGCATAGCCATCACGGCCTCGATGATAACGCGAGCACCCGCCGGTTGACGACCCTCATCGCCAAGAGTAGTCTCGCTGAACCTTCATGTGCGAGAGGGCCCATCTGGCAGATCATATCGAGGAAAGTCATACCGGTCCAAGTCATCGCCGTCCGGATCTAGTTCGTGGATTAGGGCTGTGGGCCGCGACCGCGGTCGTGATTGGCGACTCCATCGGCACGGGTATTTTTCTGGTCACCAGCGACATGGCCCGCGCCGCCGGCTCAGCCGCTCTGGTTTTTGCGGCGTGGATCATCGGCGGCCTGATCGTGCTGTGCGGCGCCTTCTGCTATGCCGAACTGGGCGCGGCATTTCCTAAAGCTGGTGGCCCTTACGTCTACCTTAGCCGCGGTCTCGGTCCGCTCTGGGGATTTCTTTTTGGCTGGATGAGTTCTTTTCTCGATCGACCGGTCGCCATGGCAGGACTAGGAGCAGGATTCCTTCGATTGGTCGGATTCCTATTTCCTGTGGTGAGCATGCCGCTGTTCAGCGGCCATTTCGGAAGTTACAATTTCACTTTCACCTTGGCGCAGCCTCTCGCGGCGCTGGTGGTGCTGGCCGTGACCGCGATCAATTACCTGAACGTGCGGACCGGCGGCGCGATTCAGGTGCTGCTGACGTGCCTGAAAGTGGGAACGATCGTTCTCATCGTCGTCACCGGCGTTCTTTTTGGAAAACACAATGGGCTGGAAGCCGCACCAGCGGCCGCGCCGTTGGCGTCGGGAATACTGCACTGGGCGACCATCGGCGCCGTGCTGACTGCGCTCGTTCCTGCCATGTGGGCGTATAACGGCTTCAACGACCTCGGCTCACTGGGCGAAGAAGTATTGAATCCGCAAAGGAACATTCCTCTGGCCATTATTCTGGGACTGTTCACCGTGGGCGGCCTCTATCTCTCGGCGAACGTCGTGTATTTCCACTCTTTGACTTTCGCCCAGATCGCGTCGTCCCCGCACGTGGCGTCCGATGTAGTGCGTTCCTTTGCTGGGTCGCGCGGAGCGGTCTGGCTAACGATAGCCATGGCCATCTCCGCGCTGGGAGCGCTCCATGTGGTGGTGATGACCGGCGCACGCATCCCCTATGCGATGGCGCGGGACGGCGTCTTCTTCCAGTTTGCCACGCGGATTCAACCAGCTTTTCACACGCCAAGTGGCGCGCTGATTTTTCTCGGTTCGGTCGCCGCGCTGCTGGCACTGACGGGGACGTTTGAAGAACTTTATTCGCTTTTTGTGTTTTCGGTCTGGATCTTCTTCGCGCTGACCGCGGTCGCGCTGCTTCGCTTGCGCCGAATCGAGCCCAACCTTACGCGACCTTACCGAGCGTGGGGTTATCCGTGGACGCCGCTCATTTTCTTATTTGCTGCAGTTGCTCTGACCATCAACCTGTGGATGGTCCGCCCCGTACGCTCCACGCTCGGCTTGGTCGTGATCATCGCAGGCGTCCCATTTTTCTACCGCTGGCAGAAGGCGGCTCGCTCCTCGGCCCCACGAGCGCATTAGTCTTCGTTCGTTCTCGTCGGCCTGCTAAGTTCAGCTCCTATGGAGCGCTATGGCCGGCACACTGAAGCACGCCGAGGTAAGCGCTCCACGGACCCACTGCATCACGATACTGATGCGCCAGCACGCGCGCCAGCTGATGCAAATGCGTGAGGTCGTGAACCACCCACGTCGCCAGAAGTTCCCCCAACGTCACCGTTCCCAGCGCCGGATGCTTCCCTTTCCGCTTCAGATCTTGCGACTGCAAATTTAAAGTCTGCAGTGCAGTCAGGCTTTCCCCCCGCAGGAGGGCGAAATCGTCCAGAAGTTGCTCCAGTGATTTATCTTTACGCTCTTTCATTTGCGCAAAACGGTCGAACGGGTCAAAGGGGCGCGCTTCGCCACTGTTGAGTATCACGTGCACGCGCGGCATCCAGTCAGTGCGCTCCCCGACGATCAGGTGGCCTACAATATCGAACGCGCTCCAGCTATCTTTTCCCTGGTTGTTGCGTCCTTCATTGCAGCGCACCCAGACGCTCGGCAATCCGCGCAACTGTGCATTTAGAGTTGCAGGAGTGCGGGTGAGAAGCGCGATGGCGTCAGCGAGGCTAATTTCGGTCAAGGTTGCCATGCCCACCTAGATGCATGGCCGGCGCTTTGGACTCAAACGACATGTGCACCCGCGCTTCGCCTATTGGCTGGCGGAAGAACCCGCGGAAACGCCGAAGGTCTCAGGCGGGTCAAAGAAACTCTGGTGCCACAACGCAGCGTCCGACAGGGTGCCTGCCTTCCACTGCTGAAGAACCGGCAGCGTTACTCCGATCATCCCGCCGTCCGCCGAATCAAAGATCAACACGATTCCTCCAAGGCTGCCCGAATTCTTGGCGAGAACCGCATAGGTTTTTTCGAGCAGAGACTTTGCGAATTCCAGCTTTTCCTGTGTGCTGCTGTTCGCTGAATTTTCGTCGATCTTCTCGACGGAGAGGATTTTCACGCTCTTACCCCGCAGAGGTCCCCAATCGCCAGGGAATGTCGAAGTCTCTTCACGGACTACGTGGAATAAATCCGCAGCCGCCGGCGCTGCTCCGGGGTTTGCATCCACGTCGGGGATTTGATCCGGCATTTCGAGGTTGGTGCGCCACACCCATCCTCGGGATAAACCGGAAATCCGCACGTGCACCCAGTCCGCAGTGAAGTCGAGCATCTCGAACTCATCGTGTTCACTGGCCAGAAACAGCGTCTTGGCCTTTAAGCTCGGGGCATCGACCACCGGAGTGCCCGACTTTTTCACGGCTACAAGATTCTTGGGGTGCGCCTGGTTCTTAAGGATTTCCTCGAGGCTCTCCGCCTCGGCTTTCAACCCCGAAGGGTCACCAGTCGGCACCGGATTGGGCGCTGGGGGAACATCGGCAGTTCGGGCAGCGAGACCTTGCGCCACGGAGGAAGAAAATGTTCCGCCCGTCTCCGGCAATCGTGGCGTGGGGGCTGATGGCGAGGAATCCGCAGGCGGAGACTGAGCGATTGGCTTTTTGGAAGACGACGGCGGCGACGCGATGGCTGGCGGTGGAGCGGGAGGGATGGATGTCGCTGCTACCGGCGGGTTCGTTGGCTTGGTTGATGGTGCCGGTGTTGATGCTGCCGTTGCTGACTCTGCGGGTACTCCTGTTCCCGCCGCTGCCCTCTTGCCAAGTTCCTCCGCCAACTCGTCGAGCAGGTCACCTTCCAGTCGGCCATTCGAAGTTAACAACTGATATCCGGAGCGTGAAGGAATCGGATCCGGATACCAAGCGGTCACCTTGGTACTTACATGCACGACTGACCCGCCGGAGGCCGCCGCAGTCACCTGAACTGTGGATTGGAAATAACCGCGCTGGTAGCGGTCAAGGGGGCGATCGCCCGGAAGCGCGAACCCATCCAGCACTGGAAGGCGTCCCGCTAGCGGCATGTCTTTCAAGGCTTTTTCGACGGTTGCTTTCGATTCGGTGAAATTCCGCTCGTAACCGCCGCCTTGCGCCTGGCCGCGCTCGACGAACACGGTGAAAATAACGATCCCCGCGAGCGCGCAAGAAATTCTTCGACGCCATCCCCGGGATCGTTGTTGGTCACGTCCTCGGCATACCATGGATTTCCGCTTCATGGCAACGACTCCATTGAGTCACGGAAAACCCAGCCATGCTGCCCATCTCGCGTTTCCACGCCGTACCAGTATGGAGTCGAGATAAGAATCAGAACTTCCGTGCCGGTCGTCAGGGCGCTCAGAGTGCTCGCAGAATGGAAGGGCGCAGACTTGAGCGGTGCGCCGGGAGACTTCACCAGTCGCTCCACTTGGCGCCGCAGATCTTGAACGTGTTGTTCGAGGGCCACGCCGGGTGCGACCTCGCCTGGTGCGCTTGGGCTCGGAACGTCTTGACCCGAGACACTGTTTCCCGCGGCGGATTGAACCGCCGAGCCTGGCAGTGGCGTTGGATTCGAAGCCTGCGCTTCATGGGTGGGACCGGCGTTCGCGACCCCAGCCGGGGTCCGCGCGGAGGCAACCTCAGCGGGAGCCGGAGCGGCAGGAGGTGCAGCCGCGCGCTCACTGCCGCCATTCGTTGGTTGAGCTCGCTTCCGGGGCGGTTCGAGCAGACGCTCCTTTTCCGCTTCGGCTGTCTGCTGCTTCATTACCTCGATGGAGTCGAGGTGATCTTTGATGTCCTTGTATTCACTCCCTTCCACCGAGCCGTTCGAAGCGTGCACCGTGTGGCGGAAATCTTCGACGAAGACCGCATCGATACGCAACACAGTGTTCTTGTCACCTTGAGGCTGAAGCACGTAGCGCACAGCCAGCGTTCCGACGTCTCCGGCATCTTTAAAATTTCGCGGGTCGAGAGCTTGCAGTCTGACTTTATAGAAAACCTTGCCGCCTTCGGTCCAGGGAGGAAATGCGTGGCTCGAATCAGCGGGCTTGGCTCCCCCGACGTACTCGTCTTTGTTATATTCCTTGGTGCCCCGGATGATGCCGTTTTCGGCGACGTCTCGTACGACTTGCTCTACTTCCGCTTCGCTGAAAGGGACGTTCACGATCAATCCCTCACCGTAGGAAAGCTTGTCCTTCTCGCGGGCTTGAAGGAGAGGCGTGACGGCGGTCAACACGAAGGTCGCGAGGACAAACAGCAGGGATACGCCCGCCCGATGCAACTGGCTATTGAGTTTCTCCATTTTTTCCAGAACTATCAGGAGTAGTTTACCCGCAAACGGTGCATCTATGATGAGTTGACCCAGGGATTATCTCCTTCACTCTCGCGCCTCACTCTCGCAAAGCGACTGTCTCGCCGGCTATCACCGATCTCACCGAAACCAAACAATACTCTCAGCCGAGAGCGGGGAGGCTGTCAACCGATGGGGCCTTCTGGGGTGAAAATGACGAGCGTGGGATGCGTCCGCCGCTAAGGTTAGCGGTATATACTTTGGACGCTCGCGTTTCTTTCGACGCGCGTTGGGGCTTTTCGATCTGGTTCCCAGCCGGGCTACTCATGCAAAACCGGAATCCGCAGTACGATCCCCGGGATCGGGCGAAGTCCACAAACTCGCCGGGCGTTGGCGTTCCTGCGAAAGGTGATAGTTCCGGCTCCGACCTTGTGGCTGACCCGGAAGCTACTCTAATCGATTTTCCGCAAACGTTTTCGGATCCCGATGCCACCCTGGTCGACGGTAGTGCTCCGTTCGCCGTCCGGACTCCGCCTCCCCGTTCTCCGAGCCCCGCGCCCGCGCGGTCTCGTATCGTTGCCCCCGCTCTGCAACCCGGCGATGTGCTGGGCGGCCGCTACGAAATCCTGCAATTGCTGGGCGAAGGTGGGATGGGAGCGGTCTACAAGGCCATGGACCGGGAGTTGGATCGTCCGGTGGCTCTCAAGCTGATCCGTCCGGAACTGGCTGCTAATTCATCGATCCTGGCGCGATTCAAGCAAGAGCTGCTCCTGGCCCACCAGGTCACGCACAAGAACGTGATCCGTATTTATGACCTGGGCGACGCCGATGGTGTGAAGTTCATCACCATGGAATTCGTCGAAGGGCAGGATTTGCGCAGCCTCATCCAGGAGCAGAAGAAGTTTTCTCCGGAAGACGCGGTGGAGATCACGCAACAAATCTGCCGCGCGCTTGAAGCTACGCACAGCGTGGGAGTGATCCACCGCGACCTGAAGCCGCAAAATATCATGCGCGATCAGACCGGGCGAATCCTGCTGATGGATTTTGGCCTGGCGCGCACACTTGCGGGCGACGGCATGACCCAGACCGGAGCTTTGGTTGGGACCATGGAATATATGTCGCCGGAGCAGGCGCTGGCCAAAGAACTGGATCAGCGTTCCGATCTATTCACTCTCGGTCTGATTCTCTACGAGCTATTGACTGGCTTCACTCCGTTTAAGGCGGAGAGCGTTGTTGCGAGCTTGATCCGGCGCACGCAGGAAAGGGCGGTTCCCGTCTCCGATCACGATGGGACGATTCCGCGGCCGCTCAGCAATGTTGTGAGCAAGTGTCTGGAGCGCGATCCCAAGCTGCGCTATGCGAGTGCCGCCGAACTGCTCGGGGATCTCGAAGCATGGCAGAGCAATCGCGCGGCGGCGACGCTGGGTTTCCAAGCAGCCGTGGAGCCCTGGGCGCGGACCATCCACTGGCCGCTGCTGACCGGGATTGCGACCGTACTCCTGTTGGCGATTGCGGGTTACGTTTTTCGCGGCGTGCTGTTTTCGCCGGCGAAGAACACCGCACCGGCACTTTCACTGGCGGTGATTCCCTTCCATAACCTGTCGGGCGACCAATCCTGGGACTGGCTGGGGCCAAGTCTGGCCGACATGTTGAGCACGGATGTTGGGCAATCCACGCACCTGCGGGCGGTTTCTTCGGACCGCGTGCAGCAGGTGTTTCATGATCTGCGAATCGCGCCGAATTCCGTGGCGGATTCCTCGACTCTTGGCCGGGTTGCTGAATTCACCAATGCCGACACTCTGGTCTGGGGGCAATACACCAAGCTGGGCGATCAGATTCGCATCGACGCCACGCTGCAGGATCGCAGACACAATCGGACAATCCGATTAGAGGCGGAGGCGGCCAGCCAACAGGATCTGTCGCGGGCAGTGGACCGCTTGGCAGGGATGATCCGGCAAAACCTGGCCCTGTCATCCGATCTGGTGAAGGAACTGCAGGCACAATCGTTCAAGCCGACTTCGAATTCGGTGGACGCTCTGCGCGATTACAACCAGGGCCTGCAGTTATTGCGCCAGGGAAATAATCTTGAAGCCCAGAAGCAGCTGGAAGCCGCCACGAAGGAAGATCCGCAATTTGCGGTCGCCTATTCGCGGCTTGGCGAAGCTTATTCCGCGCTCGGACACGATGCGGAGGCCGAGCAGTCTTCGCGACGCGCGGTTGATCTCAGCCAGAATCTTCCTTTGGCGCAGCGGTACTTCATTGAGGCCAGTCTGGCGCGGGTTAGTAAGGATAATCCGAAAGCGATCGCCGCCTACGAAAATCTGGCCAAGAGTTTCCCCGACAATCTGGATGTGCAGTTCGCACTGGGAAGCCTCTACGAAGATGCGGGAAATCTGGACAAAGCACGCTCCTATTATGCGAACGTGCTGAAGGCCGACAGCAAGAACCTCGACGCGCTTCTTTCCATGGGACGCGTGGAGATTAAGGCGGGTAATCCTGAGAAGGGACTGGACCCGCTCGATCAGGCGCGGCATCTCGCGATCGACCTCGATAACCAGGAGCAGCAGGCGCTCATCCTGCAGGCTACCGGGATTGCGTACAAATTGATGAACAAGCCTGCGGAAGCCTTGCGCAATTATGAAAACTCGATGGCGATCAACCAGCGACTGGGGCAGAAACGCGGGGTGGCGGCCAGCCTGGCGGAAATTGCGCAGGTGCAACTCTCGCTGGGAAAACCGGATGCCGCGTTGTCGGCGTACAACGATGCCCTCAAGATCAGGCAGGAAATTGGCGCCAAGAAAGACGCCGGCGATACGCTCATCGATCTTGGCGACCTTTACCTGGAGCGCGGCCAGCCCGATAAAGCGCTGCCAATGTTCAAAGAATCGCTGCAGATTCAACGCGACGCCGGAGACGAGACTTACCAGGCGCTGTGTTTGAGCAACATTGGCACTGCCTATTTGCAGAAAGGCGAGAACGAGGATGGCCTTACCTATCTGCAGCAGGCCCTGCAAATTCGCGAAAAGCTGAGCGTGCCAGGAGATATCGCGGAAACGCTGCACAATCTGGGAGGCGCCTACGCCAGCCTGGGACAATACGATCAGGCGATGACTTCCTACATGCGGAGCCTGGATTTGTACCGTAAGGGCGGCGACAATCAGGGCGCAGCAGTTGTCTCCCACAGCATAGGCCTGGTCTTTGAACATCAAGGAAGGTTGGGGCCGGCAGTGGATGCGTTGCAGGATGCGGTCAAGGAATTTCAGACTCTGGGCAACCGAAGCAGCGTGACCGCCGATGCGCTGACCGACCTGGCGGATGCACTTGCCCAAGCGGGAAGAGGAAGCGAATCGGGGAAATTTCTGGAAGAATCCCAAGCGCTGGCTCGCGACCTGAAGAACGATTCGCTTGAGGCGGCCATCCTGAACACGCAAGGCGATGTCCAGTTTTACCAGGGCGCCCTCACATCGGCAAAGGACTTTTATCAACAAGCGCTGCGTTTAGCGGGACATGCATCCGACAAGGACACGCTTCTGACCGCCAGAATGAATCTGGCTCAGGTTGTGATCGCGGAGGGGCGTTCTGGCTCTGCGATCTCTCGCTCGACGATCTCTTCCTCGACGATCAGTGATCTGCGAAGTCTTGCGCAGCAGGCTGATTCGCAAGGGCGTAAATACATTTCCGTCGCCTGCTCGGTGTTGCTGGCGGAGACCATGATCAGTAACAGAAATTATCCGCACGCCCGGCAGGAGTTGCAGCGCGGGCTGGCGAGAAGCGAAAAACTCGGACTGCGCCTCGAGAGCGCCAGGATTCACTACCTGCTAGGAACTTCGCTTCGACTTTCCGGAAGCACCGGCGAAGCCGCGACTCAATATCGAGAGGCCCGGACCCTGCTCGATGAGATACACAAAGAGCAGGGTGCGGAGCACGTTATCGATCGCTTCGATTTGAAGCCCATCTACACCGACACCAGGCAGTTCGGGCAACAGAGTTGAGCCCTGTCGTCGTTCTCTTCCCGCCCGAGTCTCCTCACCGCAGTCTGGACTACTTCTTCACCACGGTCGCCGTAATCGGAATCTGCTGCGGGCTACCCGAAGCGTTATCGGTGACGAGCAGAGTCGCATTATGCGAGCCCAGAGCATCGGCATAGAAACTGACCACAATATCGCAACTCTTGCCCGGATATAAGTACGGGCCACACAAACTCAAGAACGCGAACTGAAACGGATCGGAGCCTGAGCCGAGTTTGAGCGAGACACCATTTATCTTCACTGGTGTGCTTCCAGGATTGGAAACGGTTTCCAACAGGAACTCGAGGTTGCCGAGCTTTACGTTCCCGAAGTTCAGGCTGCTGGGTGAGAGGCCGATTGTCGGCCGAGTCACCTGCAGCGTTACCTCTGCCGTTGCCGAGTTGTAGTCCACAGTGTTGGTGGGCGTGAAGGTCACTGCTAGCGTTTGGCTCCCCGCCGGCAACTCCGTGCCTGCCGGAGGTGTGTACACAAATGTTCCCGGCACGTTTGCGGTTGCATCGAGCTGCGTCGCGCTGAGCAGAGTCCCGTATGTGATGGGCGCAGGCGTCGCCCAAGAGATGATTGAAGCGGCCTTGTTCACCGTCAACGTCACGGTCGCGACGGCCGTTGAATAGTCGGTGGAGTCGGCAGGCATGAATGTGGCCGACAAGGTCTGCGTGCCGGCATTCAGCACCGTCCCTGCCGCGGGATTGTAGAGGAAGGTACCTGCCACGTTCGACGCAGCATTTAACTGCGATGCACTCAAGGCCGTTCCGTAGATGATTGGAGCGGGAGTGGCCCAGGAGATGGCTGGCGCTCTCTGGTTCACAACCAGCAGCACGGTAGCCGTCGCGCTCGTGTAGTCGGTGTTGTCGGTTGGAGTGAAAGTCACCGATAGTGTGTGTGTCCCCGCGGTCAAAACGGTTCCAGCTCCGGGCGTGTAGTTGAATGCGCCCGCTACGCTGGCCGTCGCGTTGAGTTGTGTCGCGCTCAATGCCGTCCCGTAGCTAATAGCAGCAGGTGTCGACCATGTAAGCGTGGGTGCTGCCTGGCCCACGGTGTAGGTTACGGAGCTTGGCACGCTCTGGTTGCCAACTGCATCCTGCGCGTTGATGGTGACTGTGTGAGTTCCCGTGGTACCGCTGGCCGGACTGCTGAGCGGACCGGTGTTGCTGGTCGCGGGAGTATTCGCGGTGCCAGCTGGTCCGCAGAGTACAACGCCGGAGCCTCCATCGCTGCAGCTGTAGTTGGCCGTCACCGATTGCCCGAAGGTTGGCGACGCTGGCGAAATCGTTGGGCCGAGGATTACCGGCCCTTTCTTGTCCACTTCAAATGGGCCAAACGGACCCTGAGGAACGGAACTGTTGCCCGCGACATCCTGCACCGTAACCGCCGCTATCGTGGCGCTGTTCGTTTCGGTTCCAGTAGGCACACTGGTCGAAACGTTGAATGAAGCCGGGCCCACCAGGCCTGAGCCGCCTGCATTGTCACTTGCGGTGCAAGCAACGATGACATCGGTGGCCTGCCACGCGGGAGCGGGCGGTGTGCAACTTACCGTGGGCGGAATGGTATCGACTTGGATCGTAATCGTGGGACTGGCACTGCTCACCTGACCGCCGCTATTGGTCGTGATGCTCTCGACGGTACCCGCGCCGTCGGTGGCGAAGAACGTCACGACCGTCGCTCCTTGAGCGGTATTTGGAATGACGATTGATCCAGTGGTTGCGGTAAGCGTTCCCGTAGGCGGGGTCGGAAGGTTCGCTCCCGTGGCGCTGTAATTGATGCTGGCAATGGCCGGCAAAGTAGCAGGCGGATTGGTATTGTTGGGTGGTACGGTTTCGGTGCTGTTGAAATTCAGCGCGACCGGTGCATTCGTCCAGCCGCTGTTCAACGCCGGAGTCGTCGTTGCGGCTGTGCTGGGTTGAATCGCGCCAAGAATCGGAATCAGGGTCGAATTGAAGTTGTTGGTGCGCCCGCCGCTGGTTGCGGCGTCGCCGCTAATGCTGGTGAAAATGTTTACCAGTCCTTTACATGCGTTGTTGGCGCTAGCTCCGCAGCTGAGAGCCGTATCCGTGCCCATGAGGTAGCCTGGAGCGATGATCGGCTTTTGGGATGGATCGAGATTGTAAGTGTTCGAGACGTTGATCAGAGCATTCGTGCCGGTGTTCGGGCAGTTGGCTCCGCTTGGCGTTCCGCTTGCGGAAGTAGTGCACAGATCCGTGGTAATTACGCAGCCATAGTTGCCCGAGCCCGTGTCCTGATGCTGGCAGCTGGTGCCCTGAAATGGAGTGTTGCTCACGAGGTCAGAAAATTGCTGATCCGTAATCGTCTGAACCGTGCCCTGCATGAACACGCCGGAGAACGCGCCGCTTCCTAATCCGCTCTGAGAATAATCCGCTATGGCGGATAGCGTCGGAGTGTAATTGAAGGTGGTTGTGGTCGTCTGCAAGGGCTGGTTAATGGTGATCGGCGCCAGCGGCAGCGAACTAAAGGACCAACTGACGATATCGTTGTTTTGAACCAGGGATCCGGTTGCGGCCGTGAAGCCTAAGTAGGCGCTTCCGTTGCCGGTCAGGTTCAGCTGCGTGGCAATATTCAAAGTTGTCTGCAGGATCAGTGTGCTGTCCAGGTATACGGCGAGATTGTTGCAACCGCTGGTGCAGTTCCCCGGCGGCAAATAGTTCACGGTAATGGTGTGGACGTTTCCGTCGGACAGGGACATCCCGGAAGGTAGGCTCTGCAGAGCGAGAGCGGCAAGGTTTCCATTCGGGCACATGTAGTCGTGATCGGCGCTGTTCGGCGTCAGCACGCTGGCGTTGTTGGGCCCGCAGCTTTGGACAGCGATGTGGTTGCCGTTGGGATCGCTGTAGTTGGTGTTCTGAAAAGTATCGAGTTCGATGGCAAGGCTGTTGGTGATGGCATTCCCCGGGCCGCTCGCCGTGGAAACGTCGTTGTTGCCGTAAGACAGGTTTTCGCCGTTTCCGGCGTAACCGAGCGCTCCTGTCCCCGCCGGATCATTCTGGATGACCAACGCCATACCGTCGGCCGGAAAGACACAGCCGTAACAGGAATTCGTACTGGAAATTTGGAATTGGAAAGCCGTGGTGAATCCAGTCGAGAGCGGCTGCTGGAGGCTAAACCAGGCTGAACCATGCTGATTGGTATTCGCGGTTGTCAAGCGCAAACCGCCGCTGGTAGTGAGCGTTGGCTGGTTGGGAGAGCCATTCGTCAGCACCTGGCAGCTGGACGCCGGACTGCCGCCGTTCGCGCAAACATTCGCCGGAGTGAAGCCTCCTACCGGAAAGCTGAACGACTGCGCGGCCAGCGATTGCGACCCCGAGATGATGCCAATCAGCAGTGCTACAGCCACAAAACCACCACGCAGCGCGGTCTTCATTCTTCTTCTCCGTTTTTTGAGCGCTCACAAGGGTGCCGGCCGAGCCCGGAGCGAGCTTTGTCAGCTCCGCATTCAACGTCACCCACAATGTTAAGAGTATTGGCCGGGAAACCAGCTTGTATGGGGGAGGAAGCCAGTGAACCGCCTGCCATTTTCAACTTTGCTCTCGGCAGTGTCAAGGCCAAAGCCGCCGCTGGTACGGGATTCAGAGAGGTTGGTTCCCGAACAGAGTCTGAGTCAGGGCGCCCGCTGGTTCAACAGGGCAGGTCCAACAAATGAGTGGGCTAGAATCCAGGGCCACTTCAATTCCAGTCGTGCCTCCGCCATTGTTGGAAACGGCGAAAAACTCCCAAGTCCCGGCGACGCTGGGCGCAGCCGGGGTTCCCGTCATCGACTTGCCGGCCGAACAGCTCACCAGCACTAACCAGCCCAACAGAACCATTAGAGAGTTCGCGCGCATCATGTTGCGGGACAGCTCCAGAAATTCTGAATGCAAGCGGAAAATTGGCATTGGAAAATGCTGAGCAATGTTAATGGGATGTTAAAGTTTCATGAATCCCCGTGGGCGCGACGAGCAGAATTGGTTTGACCGTCTTTGAATACGAGCAATCCCTGCGGCACGCACCGGAATGTTATTCTGATTACAATTTCGCCCCAATGAGGCTGCGTAACTTTTCATGCACAAAGCAAGCGCTTCCGACGTTCATCCCAGTAACGTTCCGCCCAGCACAGCCCCATCGAACCAGGAACCCGAGGAATCGTTCGGCACGATTTTTTCGGAGTACGAGCAGAGCCACCGCAGGGGTGGCGATGCCGGCCGAGGCCGGGAAGGCACCGTTATAGCCGTGTCTGCCGATACGGTTTTCCTCGATATCGGCTTCAAGAGCGAGGGCATATTGCCACTGGCGACATTCCTCGACGCCGGCGAAAAAGTGAAGCCCGGCGACAAATTTCTGGTCAATATCAAAGGCCGTGGTCCTGAAGGCTATTACGAGCTCTCCCGCGGCAAAGTGGTACGTCCCACCGACTGGGAGTCGCTGGAAAAAGCTTTCGCCGAAAAATCGATCATCGTAGGCACGGTCACCGGCATGGTGAAGGGCGGCCTGAGCGTTGACGTTGGAGTTCGGGCGTTCCTGCCCGCCTCGCGCAGCGGAGCTCGCGACGCGGCTCAGATGGAGAAGTTAGTCGGGCAGGAGATCCGCTGCCGTATTACAAAGCTGGATGTGACCGAAGAAGATGTAGTGGTAGATCATCGCGCTGTTTCCGAAGAGGAAGAACGCTCCACCAAGGAGCGCCGCTATTCGGCGATGAAAGAAGGCGAACCAGTGCACGGAACCGTCCGCAGCTTGATGGATTACGGCGCATTCGTTGATATCGGCGGAGTCGACGCCTTGCTGCACGTTTCTGATATTTCCTGGCAGCGGGTAAATAAACCGGCCGACGCTCTCTCCGTGGGGCAAGAGATCGACGCGGTGGTTCTGAAGATTGATCCCGACAAGAAGCGCATTTCCATTGGCATGAAGCAGCTGCAGCCGCATCCCTGGGACGCCGCCGCTGGAAAATATAATGCCGGCGAACGCGTGCACGGCACCGTCACGCGCGTTGCTGACTTTGGAGCCTTTGTCGAACTCGAGCCGGGGATCGAAGGCCTCATCCATATCTCGGAGATGTCGTGGACCAGGAAAGTGAGGAATGTCGCCGAGGTCGTCAAGCCCGGCGACGCCGTGGAGGCGGTGATTCTGGCCGTCAGCATAGGCGAGCGCCGCATTTCTCTGGGACTGAAGCAGGCGCTGGGCGATCCTTGGTCCACGGTGGCGCAGCAGTTCGCGGTGGGATCGGTGATCGAAGGCCCCGTGCTCAGCCTCACGAAGTTCGGGGCCTTTGTTCAGCTCGCCGAGGGCGTCGAAGGCATGATTCACATCAGCGACCTGAGTGCGGAGAAACGCATTCAACATCCCGGGGACGTGCTGAAGGTTGGTCAGTCGGTGAAGGCGCAGGTGCTCGAGGTCGACACCGAAAAGCGGCGATTGCGGCTGGGAATCAAGCAAATGGTTCCGACCAGCATCGACGAGTACATGGCCGAGCACCAGGAAACAAATGTGGTTTCCGGCCGTGTGATTGAAGTTATGGGCCGGCAGGCGCGTGTGGAGTTGGGAGAAGGAATCCAGGGCACCTGCCAGATTCAGGCACAAGCTGCGGCGGAAGAGAAAAAGACGTCCACAGCAAAAACGGATCTCTCTTCACTCAGTTCCATGCTGCAAAATCGCTGGAAGGGCGGAGGAAGCAGCGCAAAGTCAAAACCGGAAACTCTGCAGCCTGGACAAGTTCGCAGCTTTCGCATTACGAAACTGGATCGCGAAGCGAAGAAGATTGAATTAGAGCTCGCGCAATAGTCCCGCCCAGAACGTCGCGGACTAAGATTGCAAGCTAGGGTTGAGTGTAGGTCGATCGCTTAAGGAACTCGCCCGCTCCGGGACGCCCGAGAAATTTCTCACCCTCAATGATGACGCGACCGCGCGAGAGCACGATGTCAGGCATTCCCGTGACCTCGATTCCCTCAAACATGGAGTAGTCCACCCGCATGTGATGTGACTTGACGCTGATCGTGTGCTTGCGGTTCGGATCAAAGATTACGAGATCAGCATCGCTACCCACCGCGATCGTTCCCTTGCGCGGGTAGAGTCCGAAGAGCTTCGCCGGCGTGGTCGAAACCAATTCCACAAACCGATTGACGTTGAAGCGGCCCCCGGCTACGCCCCCGGAATAAATCAGACTCATACGGTGTTCGACTCCAGGCCCGCCATTGGGAATTTTGGTAAAGTCGCCGATCCCCATTTCTTTTTGCTCTTTGAAGCAGAACGGGCAGTGATCGGTGGAAACCACCTGCAGATGATCGCGCGCTAACCCTTGCCACAATTTTTCCTGGTGCCATTTTTCGCGGAGGGGTGGCGTGAAAACATATTTGGCTCCTTCGAAACCAGGCACATCCATATTTTCTAGCGACAAATATAAATATTGCGGACAGGTTTCGGCATAAACGGGAAGCCCACGGTCGCGCGCCTCGCGGACTTTCTCCAAAGCGTCGTTGCAACTGAGATGCACAATATAGACAGGCGCTCCGGCCATTTCGGCCAGCGCAATGGCCCGCGAGGTCGCTTCAGCCTCCGCGGTGGTAGGCCGCGTGAGGGCGTGATATTTCGGAGCTCTCTTCCCTTCCGCCAAAGCCTGCTGCACGATCACGTCGATGGCGTTGCCGTTCTCGGCATGCATGCAGACGAGTCCTCCATTCTTGGCGGTGGCCTGGAATGTCTTGAAAATGCTGCCATCGTCCAGCATGAAGACGCCGGGATACGCCATGAACAGTTTGAAGCTGGTCACGCCCTCGCGCACCAGGGCGTTCATTTCTTCAAGCTGGGCATCGCCAAGATCGGTGATGATGCAGTGAAAGGAATAATCGGCGACCGCCCGCGCGGAAGCCTTTTGCATCCAGGTGTCGAACGCGGTTCTCAACGTTTGGCCTTTATATTGAATCGCAAAATCGATCAGGCAAGTGGTGCCTCCGAAGGCCGCGGCGCGCGTTCCAGTCTCGAAATCATCCGCACTGGTCGTGCCTCCGAACGGCATGTCGAGGTGCGTGTGCACGTCGATGCCGCCGGGAAAAACATGTCTTCCCGCGGCGTCGATAATCTTGCCCGCATTTTCGCGCGGTAGGGTTTGCCCGATGGCCTCGATCTTGCCCTTCGTAATCGCGATATCGCCGGTGAATGTGTCGGTCGCGGTTACCACTCGTCCATTTGCGATGATGGTGTCAAACCCCATGACGCGTTCCCCTCCTGGCCGTAGAAAAAGCAATTTTATGCTAAACTGCCGGACCTCTGATGTATTGGTTTGAACGACAAGCAAGGAGGCAAGGTGAAAT
>Ga0209006_10001824_pt1 | contig 19270 bp, 21 predicted proteins | sample JacPin_JW_Ref_O2_FD_188567 | JGI IMG/M metagenome (GOLD analysis project Ga0209006, IMG submission 188567) | Forest soil microbial communities from Algoma, Ontario, Canada - Jack Pine, Ontario site 1_JW_Ref_O2 (SPAdes) (version 2) | ecosystem: Environmental > Terrestrial > Soil > Boreal...
CTTAGCCTACAACAACCGGGGCGCCGTACGTTATAACGTGGGGGATGTAGGGGGTGCCCTTGAGGACTACTCGCGGGCCATCCAACTCCGACCCGAATTTGCCATCGCCTACAGCAACCGGGGAGAGGGCCGGTTGTTCGAAGGCGACGCGGAAACAGCGATTCAAGACTGTAACGAGGACATCCGGCTCAGGCCTGACCTCGCAGAGGCTTACTACAACCGCGGCAATGCGCTTCGTGCCAAAGGGGATATCGAGGGCGCGCAGCAGGACTATAACGAGGCAATCCGACTCGGATACAAACCCAAAGAGTAAGGGTTATCTGCAACGCCACCGTGCGGATGACACGTGTGAATGGAGTCATGGATGGGTGGTGTTGCGGGCCACCACCACCCAGTTCACAAACGCCACTAGTATCGTCACCACCAAAATCAGCGACTTGCTGAAATCGATTCTCGTTAAAAGCCCCAGACAAATAAGCACGCCCAGTCCAGCAAGAATCACCCCGCCCGGCACGCGGTATACCGCACCGCCCGGCTGCTTCTTGCGCAGAACGGGCAATGCTGCGCAAACCAGTACGTAGTAGAACAGCCTCGCTCCCGCCGAAAGCGTTGCGTTGCCCGCAAAGCTGCCGAACTGCGCCAGCACCCAGAGCAGTACCGCAAAGACAAGAATCGATACATAAGGCGTGCGAAACTGCGGGTGCACAGCCGCCAATGGCGAAGGAAAATCTCCACCTTGTGCCAGGGCAAACGTAATCCGCGGCACCGCCAGCATGTTTCCGCTGAGATAGCCGTAAATTGAAACCAGCGCTCCCACCGCAATGAACGCCGCTCCGCCGCGGCCCATAACAATTCTTGCAACATCGGCCAGCGGGCGAGTGCTGTGACCCGGATCGGGCAGCGCGCCAACTACCACCCACTGAATCAAAGCATAAATCGCGGTGCACGTGACCAACGCCGCGAACAATCCAAACGCCGCATCCCGTCGCGGATCGCGAGCCTCACCACCGGAAATCAGCGCCGCTTCAAATCCGCCATAAGCAAAGATCAACAGCACGATCGCGTGAGACCAGGAACTTGCCGGCGCGTCGCTTACCCCCGGCGGGATTATGCGATGCGACGCAATCAAATAAAACCCTCCAGCCACGCCGATAGCGCCCAGAGGCAAAAGTTTCGCCACGGTAAAAACATTGTTCAGCTTGGTCGCGATGAGAACGCCGCGATAGTTGATTGCCGCAAGAACGCCGACCAGCAGCGTAAACAAAATCAGCCGAGGCACAGGCTGAGTGGACCGAGGCCAAAATTCGGCCAGGTAGATGACAAACAAATTGACGTTCGCGGCGCACGCGGTCAGTCGAACCAGCCACACCAGCCACGCCACTTCCAGCCCCAGCAACCGTCCAAAAGCGGTGCGAACATAAAGATACGGCCCGCCGGTCTCGCTGAAATATGACGCCACCTCCGCGAAGCAAGCCATGATGACGGCCATCGCGAGTCCGGCCAGCAGCACCGCAACTACGCTGGCGCGTCCCACGTCCGCCGCAACAACGGAGGGCAATCCGAACACTCCGCTGCCGATGATGCAATTGATCACCAGTGCGGCAAAACTCCAGCGCCCGATTACCCGCACTAGGTCTCGCCGAGGCTCTATGGGAGCGGCTTTGGTCACCGCGCTTTTGTATCACAGTTGCTTTCGCAGCCGGAAAGATGCGACTGGAAGAACAGAAATCTCGGGTATCATAAAAGCAGGCTATCTGACCCTTTCACAGCGGGCCAAGGAACGATGCCATGATCAACGGCAAACGGATCGCGGTCGTCATGCCCGCTTACAACGCGGAAAAGACCCTTGCCGTCACCGTCGGCGAACTGCCCGAACAGGTCGACATTCGTATTCTCGTGGACGACCGCAGCTCCGACCGGACCGTGGAACTGGCGCGCCGCATGGGATTGCAGGTCTTCCAGCACGATCGCAACTACGGCTACGGCCGCAATCAGCAAACTTGCTATCGCGAAGCCCTGGCCGCCGGAGCCGACGTCGTCATCATGCTGCACCCGGACTATCAGTACACGCCGCTGCTGGTGACGGCTCTGGCCAGCATGGTGGCCTACGATATTTACGATGTGGTTTTAGGGTCGCGTATCATCGGCGGCACGGCTTTGCGCGGTGGCATGCCTTTCTACAAATACATTGCCAACCGCTTACTGACCGCCTTCGAAAATCTATTTTTGCGCGTGAAGCTTTCCGAATATCACACGGGCTACCGCGCCTTCAGCCGCAAAGTTCTCACCGAATTGCCGCTGCTCGAAAACTCCGACGATTTCGTCTTTGACAATCAAATCCTCGCGCAGTGCGTCTACTTCGGCTTCCGCATCGGAGAAGTTTCCTGCCCTACGAAATATTTCGAGGAAGCATCGTCGATCAACTTCCGCCGCAGCGTGAAATACGGATTCGGAGTGTTAGCCACCACGTTGCAGTTCGCCCTGCAGAAAGCAGGGCTGATCCAGTTGCGCCGCTTCAGCCCGCAAGGCCGCAAACTTGAATCCGGCCCCGCTGCCCCCTACTACGTCCGCCAACCCGAAACCGCCCGCCCCGCATAACCCCTGAAAACAACAATGGCACAAGAAGACGGGATTTTCCTCCGTGTTCCCCCCTGTGCCCTCTGTGTTTAAGATTTTCTCTTTCGCGACAGCCATCCCAGTACTTTGCTAGCGAATTCGTCGGAAAATCCAAACCGAGCTTTGGCTCGCGAGTAAAGATCGACAGCTTTTTTATCCAGCCAGATCATCGCCTTTTTTTCCCACCCGTCCTGCGGACGCGCGAAATAATCCGTGGAGTGCGCCGTAAGTTTCGCATCGGGCTCGACCGTGTAGTAATAAAGCGCAAGGCTCTTGCGGGTTTGGCCTTCGGGACAAGTCAGGGGATCGGGGAAGCCGTGCAGCGATCGTTCATCGGTGGTGAAAATCAGCGCATGATTGAGCAGCGGCTGATACTTCGCGCCGCATCGCGCCATCTTCGGCTCCCACAACTCAATCGCACCGCCCCACTGTTCTTGCCACCCAGGATTCAAATACACAATCAAGTTCACGCGGCGATGATAGTTGGTATGGAAGTGGTGCATGGAAAAATCCGTATGCACGTTCAAGTAGCCGCCGGGCCCGGATTGATGCAACCCTCCGCCCTCCAGCATGGGATCGGAAATTAATCCCGGGATTCCTGTGAGTTCAGAAATCCACGCCACAAACTCCGGCGAGTTCAATTCTTCCGTAACGGCCCTGAGCGTAGGCGGAAACAACTCCCGCTTCGCCATGCCCAGCTTGTTTTCGTTCGCATGTTTGTACTGCGTCCAGGCCTCGCTGCCCGCTCTGGGGAATTCTTCGGCCATCGCAAGCGCCGTATCCGCCTCAAGAAAATCCTCAAGCAAAATATGCGGACAAGGCCAGTTCTCGCCATACCTCTTGGCCAGCGTAGGCACGTCATCCCACCTTTCGTAGGGAAACAGCCGAACCGCCTGAATCGCCCGCGCAGTAGACATTAGCCAAAATCTCCTGGAACGCCTTTAAGATTGTATCTGATCTGACCGCGAAATCGCCGACTCGCCAGAGCTTCACGGCAATCGGCAAACGCGCACCACTTCATTCTCGTAAGGACACTCAATCCCCGCCACCGGCTGTTGCGTAACAATCCAACTCACGCCGTACTTACTCTTCAAGCGCTCAAAATCAGCCGCCGCAAAACTATTCCACGGAGTCTGCGCCTGCACCTGCTCCCACCACTTTTCCGCCAATGGAGGAAACATACTCACCGCGCCGCTATCTTTGGTGTCGTCGGCCAAACGGCTTCTCTCGGCCAGGCAGCGGAACCCGATTTCATCTTCTCCCGCTAGTTGCATAAAGCGTGGGTCTAATGCAAACACCACATCTACCGGGGTGTTGTCACGCACCCAAACAAATGACTGGGCCCAGGGATTTTTTGGCACGGCTCCCGGCCACTCAATATGCGCACTCTGCGGAAACAATTCCCGCTGCGCCACAAACATTCCCGCGCCGAGAGGAACAAACAAAATCAGCCATCGCCAGATTCGATTCTTCAGCAGATACTCGCCCGCCAATCCTCCCATAACTACGAACAACAAAATGTAAAGCAGATGCAGGCTGCGCAACGGTTGCAGCCGCGCCAGACTCTCAAACCGCGGCGGAAGATCGACAACCAGCGCGGCAACGAAATAAATCGTCCCATAAATCGCGAGTGCTTTGCACAATCGGCCCAGCGCCTTCCGCTCCTGCCGAACTGCGATGCGATAAAACCACCACAGCAACGCAATCGGCGCCACAATTCCCAGCCACTCATACCACTCCCACCGCTGGATGTAATGAAATCCGTGCCGCAAAGCAGCCTGGTGATAGGCCGGCGAAGTCGGAGGATCGAGCGAAATCCCGAAAGGCAACAGGAAACAAACGCCAAGTGCCGTTCCTTGCGACAAATACCTCCGGCGATTTTCCAACAGATCAATCACCCACAACAGCGCACAAAACGAAAACGAAAACGCCGCCATCAGCGGATGCACGCTCGCGGCAAACATCAGCCACAAAATCGCGCGAACATATTTCTTCCGCAGGCACTGGGTAGCCGCAAACACCGCGCAGAATGCCGCCAGATTCCGCGGGTTCAAATACTGGTCCATGATGTAAAGCGCCGTTCCAGCGACCGGAATTGTGAACAGCGCGGCAATCAAACAAACTCCGCCCCACCGCGCACGCTGATTCGCAAACAGAATCCCGCCCAACTCCCAACACGCCAGCAGCAGCAGGAACATCGATGCCACATGCCACACAAAAATCCCCGCCGCAAACGGCACGTACGAAACTCGCAGCGAAAGCGCGATTAAATTAGGGAAAAACGTCAGGCTCGCGTGCGATGCAAAAAACTCGCGCCCCACAGGAAACAGTTGCGGATTCAGGAATCTCTCCACGCTAGGCAGGTAAATTTCCGCATCTTCCGCATAGGGATGATATCCATGAACGAGCAATGCGACCGCCGTCAAAGCCAACAAACCCGCGACCGCCCGATAATTTTCGCTTCGAATTATCTTCCCCGATTCTCTGCGGCCCGTAGACCTGCATCCGTCCCTCAGATGCCGCCCGCCAGGGTGTAGCATCTAACCAACAAATGTCCGTTGCCGCTCCAGCCCGTTCCCGCCTCCGGCCCGACATGGCCGTCGGCGAAATGCTCAACTTCGCCTACGAGACTTTTTGCAGCAACAAAGCGCGCTTTATTCTAACCGCTCTGGGCATGGTGATCGGCACAGCGTCTCTGATTCTCGTCGTCACCATCGGCATGACCGGACGTCAATACGCTCTTAGCCAGATCCAAGCCATCGGCACCAATGAGATCTGGGCCGAATACCAGGGCGGTGCGCAACACATCAGCAGTTCCACTCCCGACCCGCTGACCATCGAAGATCTCGACGCCGTGCGCGAGCAGGTTCCCGGCATCGTCGCCTCTTCTCCAATCGTCCAACTCTCAGACCGCATTCCCGCGGGCAACGGCAAAGAAAAAGACGTCACCATCCTCGGCGTTTCTCCCGAGTATTTGCGTGTCCGCAACCTCGTCATTCCTACGGGCCGCTTCTTCGATCGGGAAGATTCTATGGCTCACAACAAAGTCGCCGTGATCACCGATAAGATGGCGATCCAGTTCTACGGCTCGGCCACGGCCGCAGTCGGCAAGATCATCAAACTCACCGGACTTCCCTTCACCGTCATCGGAACCTTCCGCGAGCGCGTCGAAACCTTCGGCCAGACTGAGATCGAAGACAACACTCTGCTGATTCCCTATTCCGTGAGCCGCTACTTCATGGAAGTCCCCACGCTGAAGCTAGCCTACTTTTCCATGGCCGACGCCGCCATGGTGCCGCCCGCCACCGTAGAGATCAAGCGAGTCTTGCAGTCGCGCCACCGCCCCGAATCCGTCTACAACGTGCAGAATCTCACCGCAGTCCTCGCCATGATGGACCGCATCGCCACCGGCCTGACCTGGGTGCTGTTACTGGTGTCGATGGTGACCTTGGTGGTCAGCGGAATCGGCATCATGAACATCATGCTGGCCACTGTGACGTCGCGCATCCGTGAGATCGGCGTGCGCAAAGCCATCGGCGCCACCAATCGGGAAATTCGCTTCCAGTTTCTCGCCGAAGCCGTTCTCATCTCGCTCATCGGCGGCTTCGCCGGCATCGTCATCGGCTACGCCTTGCCTTATTCCGTCCGCTTCTTTACCGACTACCACATCCCAATTTCCGGTCTCTCGGCAATCATCGCCATCGTAGTCTCGTCGATCGTCGGCATCATCTTCGGCACCGTCCCCGCCGCCCGCGCGGCGCAACTCGATCCCGTGGAAAGCCTGCGCTACGAATAAATAAACTTTTCGTGTCGAAGCCTAAACTAAGGTGAGGTCGGGGATATTTCTGGAAGTGGGCACGATTCAACGTCATACCGAGGGCCGTGCGACAATGTCACTGTTTAGAAAAGGCACTTGAATCGGCCCGCGCGCGGTTCGCAGTGACTGAGGAGTTGGGGAATGAAGAATCCCGTTCGGTTCCTGCTGCATGTGCCCGTTCCTTGGGTGTTCGTGCTGACCTATCTCCTTGGTGTAGTCCTAGAACATGTGCATCGTAGCACCATCTCTCCAACGGCGACCTTGGTTAGTACGACTGCCGGAGCTGGGTTATTTGCTATGGGTGCCGTCATTGCGGGCTGGGGCCTCGTGCTTTTCCGTAAAGCTAAAACCACAACGGTTCCGGGTAAGTTATCGGGGAAATTGGTGACGTGGGGACCCTATCGCTTCACCCGAAACCCAATGTATGTAGGCCTTATCCTGGCCTACCTTGGAGAAGCGGGATTAATGAAACAAATCTGGCCCGTCGTTCTTCTCCCCTTCACGGTTGCCTACATTAACTGGACCGTGATTCCGGTCGAAGAGGCGAAGTTAGAAGAAGCCTTCCACGACGAGTACAAACAGTACCGATCGCAGGTGCGGCGCTGGTTTTAGGAAACACGGGGGCACGGTTCGCCAAGATGAACTCACGCCAGGAGCCGAAGAGCTAGGCGTTATATTCTTCGCGCCGCCAGAGCGAAAGCCCATCGGCGCCGCGCGCCAGCACGTCCAACGTCGCCGGCTGTTTCGACGGTGCGAGCACTTGCGCTGGATCGGCTGCCCCGATCTTTACAGGCCCCGACTTGTCGCCGGTCAGAATTGGCTGGTTGGGCGTTGGTTTCGTAGGCATACCCGGTGATCGTCCTGCTGCGCATGTCGACGTTGACCCAACCGTAGTGAGTCTGCCCGCTGATCTGAAACTTCACGCCGAGAAACCGGTTGTAGATGCCGGCCCAGGGGCCTCGACCTCGGCTGGAGCACGCGACGCCGCAGGTGCCGGAAACCAGGACCATGGCTGCTAAGCTCCTGAACTGGTCTTTGGGGCCGACGCGCACGCCCCAGGGCAGAGCCGCCGCCGAACTCATGATCTCATTGCGGGAAACACCGCGGACTGCAACGTAGGTCCCCTAAATGAAGTTCCCGGAGCCCAAATCTCTCCATGCAAAGGCGATGTCCGGAATGCCATCCCCGTTGATGTCCAACGGCACGCTGTCATGAATGACCAGCCGTTGATTCGCTGGAGTGTAGACGATCTTAGCTTCCGCGGATGGAGCGACGGCGAGCATGGCAACGCCAGCGGCGCTGGCGGCCGTGACGTAGGTCGCGAGGCGCTGATTCAGTTTGGCATTGACGGCAGACGCGGAGCCCAGAGTGGTGGTCTTCGAGTAAGACATGTAGTGTCCTCCATTTGAAAGTGCCGCTTAAGGGGCCGCGCACAAAACGAAGCTTGTCAACGTAAACGGTTTAAGGGGGAGTGTCGTTCTGTCACTACTTTTGGATGGCAATTCTACCATCTGAGTCGGGCGCCCGTCAGTGAACCTGTTTAGGCTAACGAATAGATGGCGAAGGGAAATTGCGGCATGGCCCAAGCTAACGAGAATGGGCGTGTCGTTGTGAGAAAGTTGCCGCCAACAAAACCAAAGGGCCGTCCCGTGGCGATTGGCCCCAAGGCGGTGAGTGCATCGCCAACCGATCCGACCTTCGTGGCACCTCCCGGGGGAGCACCAGCTTACGACGGTTTTGTGCCGTAGCACTCATCGACCGAGCCTCCCCTGGTCCCACGTATCAAAACGTGTGATGGCCTGATAACGTCAACCGAATCAAAATAAATTGTTGCGCACGAGTATCATCAGTCAGATAACCGCACCGCTACTGACACTCAAACGAGGGCGTTGGCACCGGGGAGTACTGATGACGAACGAAGCACCAATGTTTGAAATTCCGGACACCTTGAAAGCGCGCGCATACGTAGGCCGCAACCCGAAATTCCCGGACGCTTTTATTAAGCTACTAGACCTGTCCAATAAATGCTTTGGGCGACAGTTCAACCCAAAGAACCAGATTGAAAACATTTGCTTCGGGCTAGGTCACACCTCCAGGCAGGACTTTCTCGAAGTCGCCTTTCTCGCAATCAACGCCTACGGCGACGGGGCGACAAAGATACTTCGTTGCCTCTACGAGCGAGCAGTCACAATCGAATACCTCATGCAGAATCCCGAGAAGATCAACCGCTTTCTCCAATTTGCTACGATCCAAGAAAACAGAGCCGTGGAGGCCACGCTCAAACAGGTTCCTGAGGCGCAGATCGACGTCACGTTAGGACCGGAAAACACCGTGGCAGAAGTCCGTAAGCGTTACGAGCAGTACAAGGGCAGCTTCAAAGCGACGGCATGCCCAGCCTGTGGAGTGAAAACCCCACCCTCGTGGGACGTTGACCTCGTCACGATGGTCCAGCGTGTGGGAGGAATTTACGGCAAGGTTTTCCTGCTCGCATACACCAACCCCAACTTCAGAATTCACGCCACACTCGCGTCCGCCAATCAGCACGACGAAGAACGAGAGCAAAAGGATGCCGACACGGCGATGATGGTCGCCACCGAACTTTTCCTCGCGGTGATGAGAGCGCAGAACTCCCTCTTCTCGTTGAAGCTGGACGCGGATATCGATGCCTGCACAAACGACCTGCGGGACGCCCAAGCGCAAGCCCTTTCACCCACCTAGAAAACCTTTGCTGCGCTCGCACGTTCGGTTGACGATAAATCGCTATTACGCTCATTGACCGTGCGTCCCCGGTTTCGGATCAAAACGTGCAATCGCCTGTCAACAGCAGTTGACTCGCTCCCACAATAGTATTCAGTCGTTTGTTCTCGGTGAGCCTGGGTTACTGCCCATCTATCATCAAGTGGATCTCTTTCATTTCCTTAATTTCCGTGATCACAATCGCATGCGTCCCTGTCCGCTCAAATACGGTCCCGCTAGCCCGCACGTATTTGCCGACGAATGGCATCAGTTCCTGCCGCTGATCCGTGTCCGGCATTTTGTCGGAGATGGGGAAATACAAGTGACCATCCTTGGTCAGAATAACGAGCGGCGAACCACCCCTCACGCATTCCCTCACGCATTTGAGACTTCGGTTAGTCGCAGTTCCATCCAGGTTTTGAATGGGACAGGCAACATCCCGAACCAAGCCCTCGATGGTGGCTTGCGAAGCATTCGCCCGGTCGCCGGCCATGGAAGTTTTCTGCGGGGAGTGAGACGCCGCCAGGACCGAGACTATCCCGCAGCCTGCGAGCACGCAAACACTCAAGAATCGGGTCATCGGTTCTCCTTTTCATTGGGCATTGCACACCCTGCAGCGAGCGTCGTCAAGATGTAGGGTTTTGCAATCCCGCCTGGCCAATTGGCTAATTGTTGTAATTCACAGCGTTTTAATTTTTGAACCGTCTGCGCTACCATCGGGTTCGCAGTCAGAAGGAAACTACGATGCGCTGGTACCACTACGTGGCCTACTTTTTCGGGGGCGCATTCCTCGCGAACGCTCTGCCCCATCTCGGCAACGGAATCTCGAGACACGCCTTCCAGAGTCCCTTTGCATCACCGCCTGGGGTAGGCTTGTCCTCCGCGATGGTCAATGTCCTATGGGGCCTCTTCAATCTCGCCGTCGGCTACCTGCTTGTCTGTCGTGTGGGCAGCTTTAATCTGCGCAAGACCCAGCACGCGCTTGTCCTCGGGGCGGGCATCCTCATCGTGTCGCTCATGGATGCCCACGCGTTCGCACGACTCCACGGGGGCCTGTGATCCTGCCTTTTCTTCTGGACATCTCGGGTTCAATCTTGATTACAACGGTTTGGTCTCGTGCGACGCTTCCGAGGCCAGGCTAGCGCCACCCGAGAAGAACTGCAGTATACGCAGGCACGGTGACCTGGCCCTTGGTGCGGGGCAGAACAGCTTCGAATCGTACTTCGGTCTGCGATGCGATGGACGGAGCGGAAAGGCGCCGTTCCTCGGTGACCCGATGCCCCAGTTCCCCAGGCAATTTGACTGACAACGAAGCCGCACCCTTGTTGATCAGGGCCAGCAGCTTCTCGTGGTCCCGCTGGGCGTAGTAGCACGTAACGTTCTGTGAGGTCGCCAATGTGCACGCCAGAAACTCTGCGCCTGCGAACTGATCCGCGAATTGCATGCCAAAGTACAGGGGACGTAACTCCGTTGAGAGGTCCGGACCTATCGCAATCGGGGTATAGTAGCCGTCGCCGCCGCCATGCAGATTGACCCCGCAGTATCCCGCGCAGGCACAATGCAGCATGTAATCCGCTCCCCACAACGCGGAGGCAAACGCGTCACTCACATCTGGCTTACCGCCCCCAAAACAGGAGTTTCCCTCAGTCATCCGGTACGGCAGATTCGAGATTGTAACTGCCTGATGAATCTGTTCGATCTGGTGTTCCAACCGCTCGTTGGGCCCAAGAAGCATGGCTGCATTCATGCGCGGATCCTGCGCCGGGCCCATGGCGTAGAAATGACTGGATAGAAAAATCGCGTCGTTGTCCTTACGTTCGGCAAAACGGAGCAGCCAGTCCAGATTTGTGGCCACATCCGGCCCCCCAAACTTCGCCGCCGGAACGGATCTGCGCACCGCCTCGACAAACTTACGATACTCCTTGAAATACGCATCGAAGTTGTACGAAGCGTCCCGAAACTGCGGCATCGCGTGGAACTGGTCATCTTCATTGCCGATCTGAAAACACAGCAGGCGATCTCCCATGATCTTAGCCACCAACGCGGCTTCGTCTTGCGCGCGCTTCGGTGAGCCTGATCCGAAGCAGAGACCATAGATCAGTCTCCAGTCGGTGGCATCCAGGAAGCCTTTCAGATTGCGGATGGCCTCGGGTGTAATCGCCCCGCCCTTGTTTTCACGGACACTGGGATCGGTTAATTTCCATTCCCAATAGCTCTTACCCTTCTCGACGCCTGCCCGCTGTCGAGGAGAATCGAAGTCGCTGTTTAGACCCTTCCAGCGTGTCACGTCGCTCAAGTGTCCTCCGGCCCGCAGAATTCCATGGGAGCTCAGCTTCGTGTAAGCCTCAACGAGGGTGACATTGGTCACGGAGAAGTATGCCGGATTGTAGAGCTGAGGCTGCTCAAAGCTGATTCCTGTGTAATCTTTCGGCATCGACGCCAGCTTCTTGCCTGAAATGCTCAGCTCCGCTATCGAAGGCTCATCCATGAAGGCAAATACGAGAGAAGGGGCACTGGTCATACCAGCGATCATGAGAGTTTGTTTTAGAAATGACCGTCTCTGCAAGTGGGCCTCGTAGATTGCAGTTTATAGCTTCCGTCCGTTCGCAACCGAAGCTTCGGTGAGTTTTTCCTGGACCGTGCTGCCCTGTATTACGGGGTCGCATACGGTCGCTTCGTCGGCGAGTAGCCGAGCCTTCGACACTATCGGTTCTTCGGTAGCGAGGATGGCGGCAGCGAGGCTTAATGCATGTTTTGGCAAGAAAATCTGTCATTTCGACCGAACCGGAGCGCAGCGACGGCGAGCGGAGAAACCTGGGGGCTGGCCTATCTTTAGATTTGTTCTCCTTTGACTTGTGCGCCCCACAAAATTGGTTGCCCCACCTTGCGCGGTTTTCGGAAGGATTTCTTAACCGAGCACTACCACGTCTGAGGCTGCCGGGCCAGAGAACGTCAGAACGGGCGCGTCCAAACATTTCCAGCTGGGTGATCCCAAGTGATTGTGTTAGGAACATGGGTTTGCGGATTGAGACTGATCGTTCCCTTGTATTTCAGGTTTCCAGGCCAAGTAACTTCAATTGTCATTGGTCCTGTAAACGAACCTGATCCAGCCCCTGCCGAGCCGCCAGTGATGTAGAGAGTGTCCCCGTGTTGGTCGATCTTGTAGATGTTTGATTTCCAGAATCCCCAGATGACAACTCGACCCTTGCTCGTCGATGCGCAGTAATTGTCGTCCACACATGAATTGTTGACCTGTCCGTTCTGGCACTGTTGGGAGAAATATCGCTGTTGAGGAGCGCAGATTGCCTTGTCGGTTCCTCCGCACGGACTATGGCCGAAGTAGTGACAGCCCGGGGCAGCGGGCTTGTCTTGCCCGTGCATAGCAAGCGCGATGAACGAAAGAAGAGCAGCGAGTATTGTTACTCTCGAAAATCTCATAAGATTGGCCCCTGTTTGGCTAAGCATGCTATCACGAAACAATCGCCTTCGTGTGCAGACTATTCTTCAAGCCAAGTCACCTGGGGGCGGGTGGCCTAGGTTTTGATCTCGCTGGCATCACCAATACAGTGGGCTGGGGGTTGGCCCATCTTTGATTTGTTCTCCTTTGACTTATACGCCACCACAAAATTGGCTGCCCCACCTTCCGCGGTTTTCGGAAGGTGGGCATCACGAACCCTGCCACTACTCTCACGGAAACGCTCACCAGCAACAACTTCCGAATCGTCCAGTGAAGGCGAGCGAGCAAGGAAATCTGTCGACCGAACCGGAGCGCAGTGACAGCGAGCGGAGAAACCTGCTGTGTTGCAAGAAGCACCACGGAAGCCACAAGGCTGAATGCTAATTGCTAATTGCTAACCACCGACATCCCACCCGCCGAAAATCCACAACCCCTCTGTGACATCTGACCTTGTTCCCCACTCCCGACTTGTTCCATTATTGCCACGCACATCCCGCAGATCTCCCGCGCAGCGGCGAGAACAGAAGAGGTCCTAAGTCCTTTCGTTCGCGGATTTTGACCTCTAACCCCTTTGCCCTGCGGATTTTGCGAGGCCGAACCCTGCTTAACTCAGTGATTCCACTCGGTCAGAGGGGGAGGGGGTGGAGTATTAAGAAGGTAAACAAATTCCCGAAACGCCACATTCATGAAGACCGCAAGCAAGAAAATAATTTCTGGGCATCGCAACTTCGTAACTGTCGACAGCGCTGGCATGTCCCGCCGCCATCAGCTACGATTGTCTCATCGTTACGCGGGCCGGTTTGCCGCCCGGTGGGATTCTTTCGTGGGGACATTCGGAGAAAAATTTCGCGAAGAGCGCGAGCGGCGCGGCTTTACGCTCGATGACATTTCCAATGTCACCAAAATCAACTCGCGCATGTTGCAGGCCATCGAGCAGGAGCATTTCGACGTACTTCCCGGCGGTGTCTTCAACAAAGGCTTCGTCCGCGCCTATGCCAAGGTTCTGGGGTTCAACACCGAAGAGTCCATCACGGGATATCTAGCGGCCCTCCGCCAGGCGCAACTCGACGCTCAAAACCTGGCATGGGACCAGGCGCCGCAGCGAACAGCTACCTCGCACATTGCGCAGGGGCGCACGAAGGCTCCAGTAACAGAAAGTTTCAAGCTGCCAGAACAGTCCTCGCCGCCGAACTTGAAATGGACCAATATCAAACCCGTCGTCGGGGGTGGAGCAACGGCACAGCCGCTGACTCCGAAACCGTCGCTTCAAGAGTCTCCGCCAGCGCAAGCGACATTGCAGGAATCGCAACCGCTAAACTCGAAAGTTCCGCCCGCGCTGGTCCGGCCTCCGACGGTCCAGCTGCCAACCGTGCAGCCACCCACAGTCCAGCCACCAACGGTCCAACCACCGCCGCTGTGGGTCTCACCACCTTCGGCCCCGCCATCACTGCCCAAACCACCTGCAGTTTCGCCGTCACCATCGCAACCAGTTTCTTTACCTGTCTCATCGCTTCCGCACGAAGTGCCTGAGCAACCCTCGACCTCTCAAATTCAACAAGCCGGTCCCCAGATTCCGGTCGAGCAACCGGCGCCAAAGCTGCAGACTGCAAGCAGTGTGCCCGCCGCGCCGCAGAAAAAATACGCCGCGGCAGCCGTAGCCGTTCCCCTGCAAAACGCAACCAGTGCGCCCTGGAAGATCCCAATCCTGATCCTAGCCGTCGGAGTAATCTTCATCGCGGCCCTTCTATGGAGCCGCCATCCTCGGCAAGCGGCAACCCCGCTGACGCAACCTGCAAAGACGGAGCCTGTAAACATAAATGCGTCTGCAAGCCAGGGCGCTGCGACTGCCAGCCCTGCACAGTCGGGTTCGTCAAGCGCGACAGTTTCCTCCGCCACGGGCGGCGCGACTCCCGCAAAAACTCCCGGATTGGACGCCGGTAATTCGGCGGTGGAACCCTCATCATCAGTCACAACTCACGCGGCCAAGGCAAAAGCGCAAGCTCCGCCTCCCTTTCGTCTGGCGATTCGCGCCTCGGAAAATTGTTCGATCTCGATCAGTGCCGATGGAGAACTGGTCGCTCGCGAGAATCTCATCGCTCCAGCCAATACGAGCGTGAAGGCGAGCCATGAAATCGTGGTGCAAGTCAGCAACCCAGCCGGAATAAGTTTCAGCTGGAACGACCACCCAGTCCCCGCGCAAGCGTCCGAAGCAGGAGCCGCAGCAAAGACCTTCATCTTCGACAACACCGGACTGCGAACAACCCCTGAAAAAGCTGATCCCATTCGCCAGTAACGCGAGTGATTTTGCCGCGCGCCGCATCCTTTTGCGGTACATTGGCATCGTATCGTAGCTTCTAATTTCGGTTGCGAGGTAAATATGATGAGCGCGATGAAGGCAATTCGAAATGTGTTGGGGACTGCGGGTTTGCTCTTTGCAGGGTATGTGTTTGTGATGTCCATCAAAGACTCTATCCGATACATCAAGATCAGCACGATGTAATCGCTCGATGACTTAGCCCGTACGGATATCGCAGCAGCTTGCTGGCCTGGTTGAGCTATTTGAGAACTGAATGCTTCGCTAGTCCATCTTTCACTCGCGAGCCACTGGTTTTCGTCTTTCGCTTCCCTTAGCACGACGAAGCTTCCTGAGAACGAAAAATTGGATAGAATACGCAGCTATGATGGCTTGCGTCGCCGCGCGCACGCCAGCCCATAAAGTATCTTTATCGCGTTCTCCGGAGCAGGCGAGTGGCTCACACTGCGAATACGAGCAAAAGCACGCTGCGATCTGCAGAACCAATCTCTGAAATCTACGTCCTCTGGATAACCGCCGGCCTCGGCTGTGATGGGGATACGATTGCCATGACCGCAGCCACGCAGCCCAGCATCGAAGATATTGTTCTGGGAGCAATGCCGTGGATCCCCAAAGTGCATTTTCACAATCCCTTTCTCGCGCTTGAGAACGGCGACGATTTTCTTCGTCCCTTTCATCTTGCCGCCGAGGGCAATCTCGCTCCCTTCATTCTGGTAGTCGAAGGCTCGATTCCCAACGAGCACAATAAGGGGGAAGGCTACTGGGCTTCGATGGGCACGGACCAGAAAACCGGCCAGCCGATCACAACTTGCGAATGGATTGACCGGCTTGCGCCGCGCGCCTGGGCCGTTGTGGCGGCAGGAACCTGCGCTACTTATGGCGGCATCCACGCCATGGAGGGCAATCCAACCGGCTGCATGGGTTTGGCGGATTATCTGGGATGGCAATGGAAATCGACAGCCGATATTCCTATCGTCTGTGTGCCCGGATGTCCGGTTCAGCCGGACAACTTCATGGAGACGCTTCTCTACCTTCTGTACATGGCCGCAGGCCGAGCCCCCATGATTCCGCTCGATGACGCGTTGCGACCCACGTGGCTGTTCGGCGCGACGGTTCACGAAGGCTGCGATCGCGGCGGCTACTACGAGCAGGGCGAGTTTGCCGAGGAGTACGGATCGCCACTGTGCATCGTGAGACTCGGATGCTGGGGACCGGTGGTGCAGTGTAACGTGGGCAAGCGCGGGTGGATGGGAGGCATTGGCGGTTGTCCCAACGTAGGCGGCATTTGCATCGGTTGCACGATGCCCGGCTTCCCGGATAAATTCATGCCTTTTATGGATCAACCTCCGGGCTCGTTATTGTCCTCCAATGCTGTAATGACTTATGGCAGAGCGATCCACGCGCTGCGCAGGTTTACGCAATCGTCATTGAACAAAGAACCAAGCTGGCGGCGCAAGACTGTCCAGCACCACGCGCAGACGAACACACAGACGAGCGCATAGCCCATAGATAGTTGATTTACGTGAGGTGGCCATGATCCCCATCGGGAGCGCCGAATCAACTGCGCAAGCTCCTGTTTTGGAGTCGAACGAATCGGCCACGATAAGCCCCGCCGAGGCAGAAACGCTTCTCATCGATCTTGCCGCCGTATTTCTGAGCAACTCTCCCCAGCAATCCGATTCGGCCCATCTGAACAGAACGGAAGACCGCGAAGAAACTCCTGAAGACGAGCAGTTGCCGAACGTCGATGCGATCTACCGCGCTTTAGTCGAGCAGATTCCCGCCGTCGTTTTCATGGCCCACCTGGATCGTGGCATCGGCGAAGCCTATGTCAGTCCACAAATTGAGGACACTCTGGGTTTTTCCCAGGAAGAATGGCTGGAAGATCCTATTCGCTGGTATCAACAAATCCATCCGGACGACAAGCAACGCTGGAGCGTCGAAGCGGCGCAAATGTTCCTTTCCGGCACGCCGCTGCGCTCCGCTTATCGCGTCATGGCGCGGGACGGGCGCGTCGTCTGGTTTCACTGCGAAGCCAAGATGATCCGCCGGAAAAATGGGCGACCGTGGTTTATTCACGGCATCGCCTTCGACATCACAGAACTCAAGCGCGCGGAAGAAGCATTGCAGGAAGAACGCAACGTGGTGTCGGCAATCCTGCACACCGTCGGCGCGCTGGTTGTGGTTCTCGATCCTGAAGGCCGCATCATCCGCTTCAATCGCGCCTGCGAACTGATGACGGGATACTCGTTCGTCGAAGTTCAAGGAAAATTTATCTGGGACTTGTTTCTGCTGCCCGACGAGGCCGAGCGGTTCAAAGCTTCTCTCCAGGCTGCCCGCGCCGATCAGCGTCCTCAGGAATATGACAGTTGCTGGCTCAGCCGGGACGGCAGGCAAAGAACAATCGCATGGTCCACAACGGTTCTTCCCGGCGCCGGCGAATCGGCATCTTACGTCATCGCATCGGGGATCGATATTACCGAGCGCAAACACATGGAGAAAGCAATTCTGGAGATCAGCGCCCGCGAGCAGCGCCGTATCGGGCAGGATCTGCACGACGGTCTTGGTCAGCATCTCACCGGAATTGCTTTCATGAGCAAGGTTCAGGAACAGAAGCTGGCCGAGAAAGGCCTTGCCGAAGCGGCTGAGGCGGCGCGGATCGTCGGCCTGGTCAATGAAGCCATCCATAGGACCAGAGAACTGGCGCACGGCCTGCTTCCCGTCGGTTCGGACGCCCAAGGCCTTATGTCGGCTCTCAAACGATGGGCCGCCGAGGTGGAAACCCTGTTCCACATTTCCTGCCGTCTGCAAATTGACGAGCCAGTTCTCATTGATGATGCCAACGTATCGACACATCTCTACCGTATTGCGCAGGAGGCAGTTAATAATGCGATTCGCCACGGACAAGCAAAGCACGTCGTCATCAATCTTTTTCCCGGCGATGATTACGGTATCTTGAAGATCGAGAATGACGGTTGCAGCCTGCCCGAACCTGCCCCAAGCGGCTCCGGCATGGGAATGCAAATCATGAACTATCGAGCGCGAATGGTCGGCGGGTCGTTGAAGGTGGAAAGCGGCAGAATTCACGGGGTCACGATCACGTGCCAGTTTCCGCTGTCCAGTAAAGATAAGCGGCTGGTAAAGGATGCCAATGATTACTAAGCAGGACGCTCACGTTTTTGCCGCAAGAAAGAAAACCGTATTCGTGGTCGACGATCACCCTATCGTCCGCCAGGGATTGGCTCTGCTGATCAACCGGGAATCCGATCTGACTGTCTGCGGTGAGGCCGAAGAAATGCATGCGGCGTTGTCGGCGATTCCCCTTGCCAAGCCCGACATCCTGATTGTGGACATCTCGCTCAACGGCCCGGACGGATTGGAACTGCTCAAGAACATTCGCATCACGTCTCCGCGCCTGCCCGTGCTGATTCTCTCCATGCACGACGAATCCATCTATGCGGAACGTGCCTTGCGCGCGGGCGCCAATGGTTACATCATGAAACAGGAAGCCACCGAGAAAGTGCTGGTGGCGTTGCGCCGCATCCTGAGCGGCGAAATTTATGTCAGCGGCAGAATCGCCAACAGCATGTTGCAGCATTACGTCCACGGCGCTAGTCCATCTCCGCAGTCGTCGATCTCCGAACTCACTGATCGTGAGTTGGAAGTCTTCCGCCTGATCGGCGAGGGCCACGGCACCCGCCAGATCGCGGAGGCGCTGCACCTCAGCGTGAAAACCGTGGAGTCGTATCAGGCGCACATTAAAGAGAAGCTTTCTCTGCGCAGTGCGCGGGAGTTGGTGCAGCATGCGGTGGAATGGAATGTAAGGGAGAAGACGGCGTGAGCTCGCTTGATTTCCAAATACCGTCTTAGCATTTTCGTCCTCACAGTTTCGCGTCCCTAAGTTTTATGCTCGCTGTCTGGAGCTTGTAGAGGATCTGCCCCGCTTGTTTAAGGTCGATTTTGCCCTCAAGCAGCCGTATCATGGCTTCCCGTATGGCGCGCTGCACGGACTGCACATCGTCCAACGGGGCGGATTCAAACCATCTCTGCCGCGCGCGCTCCGCGTTTTTTCTGGCGTCGCGCGCGCCTGCCAGACGATGGCAATAGCAATATCGCGTGCCCCGCATGGCGGGGGAACCGCAGCGGGTGCCTTTCTCCAGCCAGTGCTGACATAGCGGGACGGTAGCTGTTGCCATGTGGCTCTCCAATTACGGTCCAATCTCTCCGGATCGTCGGTTGCGTGCGGCAGGCGGTTTGGTGGCGGCGGCTTTCAGCTAGCGCGCCCTCCCCCCGTACTTTCGCAAGTGCTCTAGAATCATGGGCCTTGCGG
>Ga0209006_10001825_pt1 | contig 19266 bp, 10 predicted proteins | sample JacPin_JW_Ref_O2_FD_188567 | JGI IMG/M metagenome (GOLD analysis project Ga0209006, IMG submission 188567) | Forest soil microbial communities from Algoma, Ontario, Canada - Jack Pine, Ontario site 1_JW_Ref_O2 (SPAdes) (version 2) | ecosystem: Environmental > Terrestrial > Soil > Boreal...
GGGGTCGAACCGGCCAAGCGTGACGTAAAGCGAGTGGGGTCAGCATCGAGCGCCTATACATCGGTTCCGCTCGATCTCGAACCGAAGCCCTTGATCGTCGCAGAGGAAATGAACACGACAACCCGCGTGGAGCACTTCCGTAAGTTGGTGCAGGGGAGGAAATATGACGACATCCTGGCGCTGGCGAAGAAGTTGGTGAATGAAGGGTCGCACATGCTCGACTTGTGTTGCGCGATTGTGGGCGAGGACGAGAAGGGATACGTTTCGTCGATTTTAGAGCGAATTGCGACGCGAGTACCGGCGCCAATCCTGGTGGATTCCACCGAGGCGGATGTGGTGGAAGAGGCGCTGAAGCGGATTCCTGGGCGGGCAATTATCAATTCGATCAATCTGGAGGATGGGGAGAAGCGGACGTCGCTGGTACTCCCGATGGCGAAGCGGTATGGGGCGGCGGTGATTGCGCTGACGATTGACGAAGACGGCATGGCGCTGACGGCGGAGAAGAAAACGGCGATCGCGCACCGGATTTTCGATTTGGCCACAAAGAAGTACGGGCTGGACGGAACCGACCTGATCTTTGATGCACTGACACTACCGATTTCTACGGGGCAAGACGAGTACCGGAGCGCGGGGATCGAGACGCTGAAGGCAGTCGAGCGGATCAAGAAAGAATTGCCCAACGTGAAGACAATCCTGGGAGTGAGCAATATTTCGTTTGGGCTGGATGCTTATCCGCGGCGGGTATTGAATTCCGTGTTCATGCACGAGGCGGTGGATCACGGGCTCGACATGGCCATCGTGAACTATACGAAAATCTATCCGCTGTACAAGATTCCGCAGGAAGAAGTGGATCTTGCGCGGAAGCTGATTTTCCGGGATGAGTCGGATGGCGACCCGCTACAGAAGTACATGAACCACTTCGCCGGTCTGAAGGGGAGGCCCGCGGCTTCGACTACGGCGCACCTGGACACATTGTCGGTGGAAGACAAGCTGAAGTTCGCGATCATCAACGGCGAGAAGTCGGTGGGCGAGGGTTCTCATAAGAAGTCATTAGAGGATCTGCTGGAAGAGGCGCTTGGCTCTTACACGGCGCTGGAGCTGATCAACACGGTGCTGCTCGATGGAATGAAAACGGTAGGCGATTTGTTCGGCGCGCGCAAGATGCAGTTGCCTTCGGTTTTGGATTCGGCGGGAGTCATGAAGCAGGCCGTTGCCTATCTCGAACCGAAGATGGAAAAGAAGGCGGGAGGATCCCAGAAAGGGACCATCATCCTTGCGACCGTGAAAGGGGATGTCCACGATATTGGGAAGAATTTAGTGGACATTATCCTGTCGAACAACGGGTTCAAGGTGGTGAATCTGGGAATCAAGCAGCCGGGGGACACAATCATCCGATCAGCGCAGGAGCACGGAGCGGATGCGATTGGATTGAGCGGACTGCTGGTGAAGTCGACGCTGGAGATGAAGTATGTGATTCAAGACCTGCAGCGGCAGAAGCTGGAGTTCCCCGTAATTTGCGGCGGAGCTGCGCTGACCCGAAAGTATGTAGAGGATGATTTACGCCGCGAGTACGCGAACGCGGTCTTTTATGCGGAGGATGCGTTCGCTGGGCTGCACGTGATGGAAGACTTGATCACGGAAGATGGAGCACGCGAAGCGCGACTGCGCGACGGGCGGACCGTGAAGGAATACGCGAAGGCCGCGGCAGTGGATGAAGAAACTGGGCCAGTATTTTCGGAGCGCAGTGCGGTGGTGACGGACGCGCCAAATATTCCGGAACCGCCGTTCTGGGGCGTACGAGTGAAACACTATCCCGTGCGGGAAGTTTTTCCTTATATCAATGAGACGGCGCTGTTCAAGAATCAGTGGCAGTTGAAGACGGCTTCGCAAGCAGATTATGTGCGGCTCGTTGAGGAGAAGTTTCGTCCCATCAAGAAAAAACTGGAAGAGGAAGTCGCGGAATCGGGGCTGTTTGATCCGAAAGTTGTTTACGGGTATTTCCCCTGCCAGAGTGACGGGAATGACGTGGTGGTGTATGAGGTGCCGGGTACCGAGTCGCGAGTGGCGAGCGGGAAAGATGCGCGCACAACAGCAGGTTCCTCGGCTTCGCTCGGAATGACAAACCCTGATGAGGGAGCGAAAGAGTTACTGCGATTTACTTTTCCGCGGCAGCGGGAGGGGAGACGGCTTTGCATCTCTGACTTCTTTGCGTCAAAAGCCTCCGGAAAGATGGATGTGATCGGATTTTCGTTGGTAACGATTGGATCGAAGGCGTCCGTGGAGACGCAGAAATTGTTTGAGGGCGGAGAGTATACGAAGTATTTGTATCTGCACGGGTTGAGCGTGGAGACGGCGGAAGCACTGGCGGAACTGCATCATAAGACGATGCGTGAGGAGTTGGGGATTGCCGGCGAGGATGCTCCTGCGATACGGGACCTGTTTCATCAAAAGTATCGCGGGTCGAGGTATTCGTTTGGGTACCCGGCGTGTCCGAATCTGGAGGACCAGACGAAGTTGTTTGTGCTGCTGAAGCCGGAGGAGAATGTGGGCGTACGGCTGACTTCAGGATTCTTGCTGGAGCCGGAGCAGAGTACCTCGGCGCTGGTGGTGCATCATCCGGGCGCGAAGTATTTTGTGGTGTGAGGATAGCTGTTCACCACAGAGGCACGGAGAAAAACAACTGCCTGAAAGTTCCGGTGCCTACGCGACTTTTTTGGACGCCAACCATTAAGCGGGACCTCGGCATCTTTTATTCATGATTCGCAAACTGCAGTCCGGCGAATATCGTTTGTACTCACGCAAGAAGGATGCGAAGACTGGGAAGCGGAAGAATCTGGGTACGTTCTCTTCCCTCGCGGCCGCGAAAAAGCACGAGAGGGCCGTGCAGTACTTCAAGCGGGCTTGAGCGACCGCGGCGGTTCACGGCGTTGATAGTCGGTTGGGAAAAGACCGGGCTGCGCCCGGCGGACAGTCGAGGGCGGCTGTCCCCACATAACCTGTCCTAAGCTCGTTGCGTCCCCACACAACCTGTCCTAACATTAGTCCCGCACCTGCAAATATGACAGATTGGTGACAACTCAGAGGGACCGGTTGACGCATGATAGCGGGAGTTCGTTAGCATCAACTTGCAAGCTTCACGCCCTCAGATGGTGTGAGGGAATGGGGACAGGCGCTTTCACCGCAGGGGGTGACAGCGCCCGTTTTATTTTGGGTCGAAGTTGATTACTTTCGCAGCAGGAGATCTACGGCCATGAAGAAGGCGAATACTACGGAAATGATGCCATTCATGGTGAAAAATGCGGCGTTCAGTTTGCTGAGGTCGTGGGGTTTGACCAGGGAATGTTCGTATAACAAGAGCAGCATGACGGCGACGACTCCGGCGAGAGCGAACTTGCCGAGGGCAAAGGCAGGAAGCAGGGCGAGAAGAAGGCTCAGCATAACCAGGTGGAAGGCACGGGCGATCCAGAGCGCGGCGGGAATTCCGATGTGGCGCGGGATGGAGTGAAGTCCGGCGTCGCGATCGAATTCGAAATCCTGACACGCGTAGAGGATATCGAATCCGGCAACCCAGAAGGTGACAGCGGCGGTGAGCAGCAGGATGCGAGGATCGAGTGCACCGCGAACGGCGATCCATGCGGCAGCGGGTGCAATACCCAGAGCGAAACCAAGAACAAGATGGGAAAAACGGGTAAAGCGCTTGGTGTAGGAGTAAAGAAGCAAGACGGCTAGCGCCACAGGCGAGAGCCACAGTGTGAGACGGTTGAGCTGCGAAGCAGCGAGGATGAAGACGACGCAAGAAACAATGATGAAAGTGGCGACGAAGGCGGGCGAGAGTTGTCCTGCAGGGAGAGCGCGGGTGCGAGTGCGCGGGTTGGCCGCGTCGATGGACGCGTCCGCAAGGCGATTGAAGGCCATGGCGGCAGAGCGGGCGGCGAACATGGCCACCACAATCCAGAAAAGTTGATGACCGGTGGGAAGGCCAGAAGCGGCGAGCATAGCTCCGCAGAGAGCGAAAGGGAGAGCGAAGATGGAGTGCTCCCACTTGATCATCTCAAGGGTCACGCGAAGATTGTGAGCGACAGCCACTAAAAAGATTGTAAGGCAGTTTCCGGTTCCCGGGTTCTAAAGTCAGGCTCAGGCGGGCGCATCGCCAACGGAGGTGGCCACCCTATCCGAAGGAGCAGTTTCAGATCTGGTCGGAAATCAATGGAACGAAACGGACCGGGCCATGCTGCGAGATGACTGGCTGGCCATTGAGTTGGCGGATAAATTGGAGTTCCTGAGCGTCAGGAGGACCCACGGGAATAATCATTCGTCCGCCCTCGCGAAGTTGCGACAACAGTGCGGGAGGCACGCTCAAAGCAGCGGCGGAAACGATGATCGCGTCAAATGGGGAGTGGAAGGGAAGGCCGGAAGTGCCGTCGCCGGTATAGATCTGAACATTGGAATAGCCGAGTGCCGTGAGCACGGCGCGAGCATTTGCGGCGAGTGCGGGATGACGTTCGATCGAATCAACCTGAGCAGCGAGTTCCGCCAGCAGAGCGCTGAGATACCCCGAGCCGGTACCGATTTCAAGGACAGTGTCAGTAGGCTTGAGTTGCAGCATCTCGAGCATGAGGGCGACGACGTAGGGCTGAGAGATGGTCTGGTCGTTTCCGATCGGTAGTGGATGATCTTCGTAGGCTTGGGGGCGAAGCGATTCGGGGACGAAAGGCTCGCGAGGAACGCGAAGCATCGCGTCGAGGATGCGAGGGTCAGAGATGCCGCGCGCACGGAGTTGGGCGTCGATCATGTGCTGGCGGGCGGCGAGGGGATCGATCATGTTTTGGGCCTTGGAGTGAGTATTACCCTCCGGAGCTAAAGCCCAGCTTATTTTAGCCGCATTGCGCGGCGCTCAAAGCGCCAGTCCTCCACCGTTGTGACAGCTATCGACAGTTCAGAGTATGGGCGTCTATCGAGACTCGCTCTGCAACCGGGCCTGCAACCGGACCTCAGTTATTTCTTGCGATGGCGTACTTGCAGATCGAAGCTGACGATGCCGTTTTGATCGCGGGTCCCCACGATGGAGAGACTGCGATTGAAATAGTACTCGCCTTGAATGATCTGCTGCGAGCTCTGCGAGACATTGGTGGAATACGTCAGGGAAAGGTTATTGGCGAATTCCTGCTCGATGGTGATTTGCGGTCCATTGCTGACGGGATTGTTTTCAGTGGTGAGTCCCTGGGGATCGATTTTGATATTGCTGGCGCCGAACAGGCGCTGAAACCGGTTGGTCACCGTGGAATTGAGCGCCTGGTTGAGGATGAGAGCAGAAGCTTGATCGGTGAAAACGCTTTGCCCGGACTGCTCCTGGAGTTGGGCGGATTCCTCTCCGGTTCGACCAAGGGCGAGCAGGGCGATGATGTCAGATTTTGGAAGCGGAGGCTCGGAGCGGTAGTTCAGGTTCAGGCCGCGATCGGGCGTGCCAGTGACGGTGATATTGAGATCGTAGTTGCGTACGTGGGTCGAGGCCTGAAGATTGAGCTGGGGCTCGATGGAAACGGGGTTCGCAAAAGTGATGTCGCCGCGTTCGAGTGTAAAACGCGTGCCGTGAAACGTGGCTTGTCCTTCAAGAATATCGACTCTACCAAGGACCGCGGGACGGGCGATGGAGCCCCGGAGGCGCAAATCGGCGTCACCAGACAGACGGGCGATGGCGGTGCGCATCTGTAATTCGGGAGCCGTGGTGACGTGAACATCGAGTTTGACGTTGTTGAGCGGAGAGTTAGCGGAGGTGATCGAAGCACCCTGGCGACCGCGCTCCAGGTAGGTGCTGAAATCGAAGCCGGGAGTAACGGCGATCTTATTGACTGTAATTTCACCGGAAATTGTGGAAGCGGAGCGTGAGCCCACCCAATTCAATTCGGCGTCCGCCGTGGAACTGACACCCGGAGGGTAGCGCAGCCGAACGTCTTTGCCGGTAGCAGTGAGATTGAAATTCAACTGACGATTCAAGTACGCAGCGTCGCCCTGAAATGCGAGAGTGCCACCGCCGGTACGGGCAGTGAGGTTTTGGATGTGAACGCGCTCGCGGGTGAAAAGCAGAGTGCCGGTGACACCATTCAGTCCACTGGGCAGTGTCGCATAGGAGAGCGAGCCGTTCGCAACTTCCAAATGGCCTTGAGGAAAAGGATCGGCGAAGGTTCCACCTACCGTCATGTTCACCGTGACCAAGCCTGAGGCTGAAAGGTTGGGATCGATGCCGGCGAGCAGCACGAGATCGAGGCGACCTTCTGCAGCGAGATCGAGAGCATAGGGTCCAGAGATCTGAATCGATCCATGCGCGGCAATGTCCGTTCCCTGCCCCAGCATATGCAGTTGTTGAATGTTAAGCGCGTCGTTTGCGATGGTGAACAATACCGGTTCCTGGTTATTAAGTTTGACGTGTTCGATATCAAGCGTGAAAGCCGCGAGATTTCCATCAAATGCCCAACTCGCAGGCTGCAGCAGAGGGCCGTGGAATTCCACATTACCTGAGCCAGAGGAGTGCCCAGTGAGTTGTGTTCCGAAATACGCCTGCCAGAGCGCATCGAGCTCGAGTTGATCCATGCGGAAGGAAAGATCGGTTTGATGTCCATCACGCAAATTCACGTGGCCGCTGGCAGAAAGCGTGCCGCGCGGCAATTGAGAAGTGCCGCTGAGTCGCAGTTCGCTGCCCTGCGTGACGGCCTGCAGATCAATTTCACCAAGGACTTCCTGACGGACAGTCAATTTGCGGATGTGAAGTTCAGAGTTGATCACGGGAGTGGCCGTCGTGCCGGAGGCCCTGAGGCTGAAGTCAGCGCGTCCTGTAATGGGGAAACGCAGGGACTGGATCTCACGGACATGCGATAGATCGAAATTACTGCCCGCGATGTCGAGACGAAAGGCGCGATTGGTTGGGTTGAAAGCGGCGCTTCCGGTGAGAACAGAATCGTCGTGAAAGAGATGCATCTGGTCCAGTGCGAGTTCTCCGTGGACAAAATGGAAGTTGGAATCGAACTGCTGAATCGCTTCCCCATAAGCGAACGCGTGGTTCAGGTGAATCTGACCGTCTCCGTGCAGATCGGATTGTCGACCCGATACCTCCACGAAAACATCCGCTGTGCCTCCGATGGGATAGTTGTAACCGGCAAGCGCCTGGAGGGAGGCAAGATCCGTGTTGTGAAGGTTGGCACGAATGGTGAGTTCGCTGTCTTTGGTCAGGTGGCCATGTTCGAGCAAGGCGGAGGCGTCCATTTCGGCCGCAGTATCGGCGCGCCGCAAGATAGCGTCACGAAAAGTGACAGCGCTGAAAGAAAGCTGAATGGAAGTGGAGAGCGAGTCCCAGTGAGTTTCTACCTTGGGGGTCTTCGCCGTAGCGGGCACATTTACTTCGAAGTCGTCGACCAGCAGATTGCCGGCAAGTTGAGGAGAAGAGAGCGCGCCGGTCATGTTGCCATTGAAAGACGCGCGCCCATTCAGGACTACCGGAAAGAGGGCAGGACCGCGCACGGCGGCGACGAATGGAAGCCAATCCGCGAGGCTGGAGGTAGAAACGGAAAGATGAACCGCCGAGGACGACGATAGACTTCCGGAACCCTGAACGCGGCTGGTCGGTGTCGTCAGATTAAACTGCGGCAAATCAAGAGTGTCATTGGCGGCGTGGTAGACGCCGGAGGCATGAGCCGTGATCGGAAGTTGCGAGGCTACAGTAATGGCCGGCGGACTGACGTCGAGGGTGAACTGAAGTTCGGCGTCGCGGCGAGTTCCCTTCCAGCGCGCCTCAATCGTTCCGGAAGCGAGTCCGGCAGGATGCACAGCCTGCAGCGGGTGGCCCGGAGCGTTCAAAGCGGCCGCTAGATCGGCGGCAGAGATGTCGCGCAGACGAAAGAACGCAATTGCGCTTTGGACACCTGCCTTGGGTTTAGGGTGAGAGCCGGATTTGTTGGGGGGCCGGGCGGCGGAAATTGTGGCAGTTTGAAGGCTCTTCCGGGCGGCCGCAGAAAGGTGTTGCTCAGGAGCCAACCATTGATCGACCTCGACATCGCCGCTGACGCTTCCTCCGAAAATTTTGCCCTGGAGCTTGGAAATTTTCAGTTGCTCATTGGTGACAGAGTAACCGGTGTTAAGAAAGGCTCGTGAGAACAAAATTCGATCATCCTGCCAGGCGAAGTCGCGAAGCGAGAGAAATCCAGTCGAGGCAAACTCGTCGAGGGACCAGTTCCCGTTCCCTTTCAATTCGGCAATGCCGGAGCGGAGTTGGCTGCGACGCACCACGGCAGCGGCTTCCGCAAGGTCGAGATGGGCATCGTAGGCGGCCTGCAAATGTGGATGGCGAAAGTTTCCAATTTTGCCGTTGGCGTTAAGATTCGAATGCCCTGAGTTCCATCGAAGAGACGATATGGTGGCAGAGTCGTGTTCAATGCTGAAATCCGTAGATGCCATCCACGCAAAAGGACGGCAATCGAGCAGTTTGGTGTCAACCATACCTACCAAGAGCTGACCGCTGTAACGCGCATGGAGGAAGGAATAATCCATGTTGAGCGCCAGATTGCGAGCGTCAAAATCGAGGGGAATGATCTGCTCATTCCAAAGGATGCGCCCACCGCGAATTTCGAGATTGCTAATGGAGAGCGAGAAGAGTTGCTCAATGGAAGCCTGGCTGGAAAGATGGCCGGTGCGCCCAGGGATATTGGTGGTGCCATCGGGATAGAAAGCGATGTGAATGACAGGCTGGTCGAGCAGCACTCCGTTGAAGGCAAATTCGGAACGGAGAAGAGACGTAAGTTTCAAACGGGCGACGACGCGATCGGCGTGGGCGAGGGGAGTTTCCGAGGACGACTCGCGACCATGAACGGTAATATTTCTGACCTCCGCCTGCAACCGGAACGGAACCGTATGGACGCTGCCGATTTCCGCGCGACCACCGGTGACCCGTTCCACTTCGGCGACCAGACGGCGGCGAACCAGGGACTGGAAGGATTCGGTGTTGAGATAAATGCTGAGCGCGACTGTGGCTGCGCACACCGCACCGGCGAGAATCAGCAGAACTTTCCACCAGCGACGAGCAGGCATGGCGGGTGCTTCGGTCATTGCGATCGCACACCCTGGTCGGTGGACCCGGGAATATGCACGTCGCCTTCCGAGCGCAAAGTTTGCAACCAGGAGACAAGCATCTCACTCACTTTCTGTTGGGTGAGAAGTTCACGGATTTTGGGCGCAACCTCCGCAAGGGACACTTCCGATGAGCCAGCCTGCTTCAGCTTGGGGACAAACTGATCGCGGTAATAAGCCTCGATGGATTTCGAATCGATCTGCACCGCAGGGCGCAGGCGGGCATCAACGAGACGCATGAGGTCGATTTGCTGCTGAACGTGGGTGAAGAGATCTTTTTCCGTCAGGTGGTAGCTAGCGAGAAGGGCGCTCCAAGCGTCGTCTGATGTCCCTTGCGGATACTGGTGGCGAGCGTCGGATATACGTGCCGTGATTTCGGCATCTGTGGCGTGGCTAAAGTCGGCAGATTTCATCTGCTCGCGCAACAGTTCCTGATCGACCAAGCGGTCAAGCACGGCGCGGCGATCGTCATCACCAAGATCGGCGAGGGAGCGGTTGGTCAAAAGCGCTTCATAGCAGAAGGCCTCGTCCAAGTCGGATTGCAGGATTATCTGGCCATTCACGGTAGCGACAATGCGATCGATGACCTGAGGAGCAGGGGCGGCGGCGGCCACTGGAATGATCAAGGTGACGCCGAGAACAAGCGCCGTGGCGATAAAAACCATCCTGTAGGTAAGAAATGTCATTAAAAAGGCTGCCCTATGCTGAAAAAAACATTGAAATGGCGCAGGATCTGCGGAGTGAACGCCTGCGTTGGCGTGTTTTGGGTGCTTAAAGTATAGCCGATGGGATATTCCGTCGGATTCAGATTGTATCCGAAGTCAAAGCGTAAAGGACCGATGGGTGTCTTATAACGCAACCCCAGGCCTACGGCATGAGAGGTGTAGTCGTAGCCCACATTGTTGAAGCGAGTGACGCAACCGTCGTATTGCGCGGACGCGGTGGCCGGGCTGAATTGCAGGCACTGGGCAAGGTTAGGCTGATGCCATCGCAATAGGCCGGTAAGCATATCGTGACCGGCAGTGAAAACGTTGCCCATATCGTGAAAAATAGCGAAGCCGAAACCTTCCCCGAGATAAGGCAAGCTGACCGATGGAAAGCGCAATTCCTCGCTGTTGACGAAGAGCGCCGTGCCGCCGACTGGAAAACCGGAGTCAGGATCGCGGGGACCTGCTTGGTTTAACCCAAATCCGCGATGAGAGTTGCCGCCACCGGCAAAAAAAACTTCCGGCAGGGGGATGACCTCAGTACCCGAACTGCAGGACGTGGTCAGGTTACTGACCTGGCAGGCCCCGGGTGGCAGGACGCGCGTTCCACGATAAACCTGCTCCGCGCCAAGAGTGGTGGAGCGAGCAAAAACGAACTTATGGTTGGGGTGGCCGAAGGCGTAGTAGGTGGCGTCCTGGGCGAGAACGCGAGCGAAATCCGCCTGCGACCCTACATAGCTGGAAGCGGCGGAACCGTCGAAAGTCAGATACTGTCCGGCCGTGCTTTCGAGGGGGTTATCGCGCTTGTCATGGATGAAGGTGAAGCCGGGACCGGCGACACGAGCCGGCAAGGAGAACAAGCTGAAGGCGGCAGGGGAGAAATCCGAAGCGAAGTTGCTGGCTTTTACGCGGCGGTAATCGAAGCGGTAAGTGATGGAATTGGCCTGATTGGTTTTCAGCCTTCCAAGCTGCTGGCGCAAATCGATTTTTCCTTCCAGTCGTTGAGAGGTGAAAGTGGAGACGTCGAGGCTGTTGTCGTAGAACGCGGTGAGGAAAAGAGTGAAATTCTCGTCGTTCAAAAGCTTGGGAATCTGGTAGCTGACCAAGCCGCGCTGTTGCAGGGTTCCCACATGAGATTGGAAGGTAAGCGATTGATCGCGGCCGCCAACGTTAAGACGAGTGATATCGAACTCGACACGGGGACTGACCCCGGTACTTCCGGCGGGCGAATTAGTTCCGGATGGAAGGCCGGTGGCGAATTCCAGGCCTGCACCGTAAGTGAAGGTATAGCGTTTAGCCTCCTGTACCTGAACCAGGACATTCTTTTCGGGATCGGAACCGGAGGGGTTCTGAACAGAACTGTCGACCTGGCTGAAGATTCCGAGATCGTAGAGTTTGGTTTGCGTATCCAAAATGTCCTGCTGGCTCAACGGACGGCCGGGTACTACTTGAACTTCACGTTGCACAACGTAATCGCGAGTGTGCTCCAGTCCCGCCACGAACAAGTGGTTCACGAAAAACTGTTCCCCTTCCTGAATGGTGTAGATGACGTCCTCTCGATTGGGCTGGCCGGGGGATGGGTTCGTGGTGATTTCAAGAACGGCATTGGGGAAACCGTGATTAAAGTAATAGTTGAGGATGGTCTCGCGATCGTTGGCAAGATTCTGGTCGGAGTAAGGCTGGCCGGGCGCGTTAGAAAGTTCGGGAAACGACTTGGTGTCAATTTTCTGGTTTCCAACGATGCGAAATGCACCGACGAGCGTCTGCGGGCCTTCTTGGATTTGAATGTGGACGGCGAGATGGGTCTTCGTGCCGTGATAGTCGTCGTCGACTTTAGTCTGAATCTTGGCCTCACGGAACCCGTTCGACACGTAGAGTGACTGCAAACTGGCAACGTCGGTCTTGAGTAGAGCGTCACTGTAGCGTCCCTTGGAGAACAGTCCAGCGGGCTGGATCTGAAGACGCTGGCGAATGGTCTGTCGCGGAAAATATTTGTTTCCCGCGATGTCGATGAGCGCCAGCTTGTGAACCGGACCCGGATCGATGCGATAAATTACGCGAAGAATATCGGGACCGCTTTCTCTTTGATAGTCGACCGAGGCATCGAAGTGGCCGCGGCTCTGGAGATAACTGAGCAGGTTGCGCTTACCTTCATTGAGCAGATCCTCATCCAGAGCATTTTCTTCGTAGACGGGGATCTCTCTTTTAAGAACTCCCCGGCTGATGTGGAAACCCTGAGCATAGACAACGACGACGGGCCCGGGTTCGATCAGATAGGTGTAGTCAACGGAATTGGATTCGGGATGGTACTTCTGTTCCGCGATGGAGACCTGGGCCAGGACCCGTTGCTGCTTTTGAAGTTTCTTGCGCAAGCGCTGGAGAGAACTGGTAACGCGCGCGGCGGTGACGCGATCAGCGGGGTGCATTCGGGCGATGTCCTGCACCTGAGCTGGCGAGAATGTCGAGTGGCCCGTCACCTTAACTTCTCCGATATGAGCAGGCTCGCCGGGCGTGATGTGGAAGAGAATATCGACCTGCTGTGTGACGGGATTGGAGTTGCTTTCGGCGGTGACGCGAGCCCGGTAATATCCGTTTTCTTGCATGAGCTGACGGATGTTCTGGATTGCCCGGGTAAGTTTGTCGCTCGTTTGCAGTTCTCCCAACTGGAACTTGGAGGCATTTACGATCTGGTTACGGCTGGGATGGGTGGGAGCGCCCTCCACGTCTACCGCTCCCACAAAAAGATTGAGCGAAGTCATAAAAGTGAGAACAACATCCGCACCGGCGGGCGTAACCTCTGCTTGAATATCTGCGAACCGGCCGGTAGCGAAAAGGATGCGTATACTCTCGCGGACCTTATCCCGATCGAGCGGCTGGCCGGCCTTCTGCGGAAGCAGTTGCAGCAAATGGTCCGAGTCCGAAACTCCGGGAAGCTTGGTGGCTTGGACGGTGAGTCCTACATAGGCCGACATGGACGACAAGGTGGAGGACGTTTGTGTTCCTTGAGAGGAGTTCGCGGACGGTGACACGGACGATCGGGCAGGGGCAGCCGCGCCGATTGAAAACACCATCAAGATGACGAGTGATGCGTACCTTATCAGAGAATAATGTCCTTGGCCCGTTTTCTAGATTCGATGAAGCCTAGAGGGGCCTTTGTTGTCCGATGTCCCGACAGTTAGAGGGATCACCTTATAATAAAGGGTTTGCTAGCCGGAACTGGTGACCTCCTTGAGGCAGGGCGTGGAGAAAGACAAGTTCGAGGAACGGTACTCGCGGCAGATTCTGTTTCAGGGAATCGGAGTAGACGGACAGAAGCGTCTAGCCGCCGGCCGGGCGGCGGTCGTGGGATGCGGAGCCACGGGCTCTGCGCTGGCATCGTTGTTGGCTCGAGCGGGGGTCGGGATGCTGCGCATCATTGATCGCGACTACGTTGAGCCCAGCAACCTGCAGCGGCAATCGCTGTTCGACGAGAGCGACGCCGCCGAATCGCTTCCCAAGGCCGTGGCGGCGTCGCGGAAGATCGCCGCCTTCAATTCGGAAATCGCCATTGAAGCGCGAGTTGAAGATGTAGTTCCCGGAAACATTGAGGAATTACTTGAAGGAGTCGATGTAATTCTTGATGGGACCGACAACTTTGAGACACGATACCTGGTAAATGACTACGCAGTAAAGATGTCGAAGCCGTGGGTTTATGCGGCGGCCGTGGGAAGTTACGGAGTGACGTTGAATGTGGTGCCGGGAAAAACTGCGTGCCTGGCTTGCATCTTTCCAGACTCGCCGATGGGAATGGTTGAGACGTGTGAAACCTCGGGAATATTGAACACGGCGGTGAATGTGGTGGCGTCGGTGGCCGCAACGGAAGCGTTGAAGATTTTGCTAGGAGGCAAAGCGCTGGAACGGTTGCGGCGGACCCTGTGGTCCTTTGATGTTTGGACCAATGAATTCGCGGAGATTGGAGCGGGAAAACCCCGCGCCGGCTGCCGGGCCTGCGGGGAACATGATTTTGTACATCTGGCCGGAGAGGGCCGTCCGCACATTACGATGTGCGGACGGAATTCGGTGCAGATTCACGAGCGCTCGAGGCCGATTGATTTCGCTGAGATGCAGCGCAGGCTCGAGACGCTGGGCATGGTGCGGCACAACGAGTTTGTGCTGAAATTCTGGCGAGAACCCTACGAGATGACGCTATTTCCTGATGGCCGGGCAATCATCAAAGGCACGACGGATACAGGGGTGGCGCGAAGTTTGTACGCGCGATTTGTGGGAAGCTGAGCTGGCATTTGCGGCGATCGAACCAACTCTTCAAATCATGGGCGGACAACTCATTGGTAAGGCGGCGATCATCACGGGCGGCGCGAGTGGCATCGGCCGCGCGACGGCCCTGCTCTTTGCGCGGGAAGGCGCGGCGGTGATGATTGTCGACCGGAATGAGCAAGCCGGGCGCGAGGTCGAATTTCAGATCTTTGACGCCGGGGGCCGGGCCGTGTTCGAGCGCGCCGATGTGACTCGCGCCGATGATTGCAAGCGCGTGGTGGAGCGCACGCTCCAGTCGTTCACCGGCATTCACGTTTTGTTCAACAATGCGGGTATGATCCGCCGGGCGTCCGTGGTTGAAACGAGCGAGGACGATTGGGATGCGGTGATGGCAGTGAATGTGAAGTCCATTTTTTTGATGTCCCGCGAAGCGATCCCCGTGATGGCAAGGTCTGGCGGGGGAACGATTATCAATACGGCTTCAGGATGGGGCCTTGCAGGCGGCGCGCGGGCAGCGGCATATTGCGCGTCCAAGGGCGCGGTGGTGCTGCTCACCAAGGCGATGGCAATTGACCACGGGGCGCAGAAGATTCGCGTAAACTGCATTTGCCCAGGCGATACCGATACAGGCATGCTGCGGGATGAGGCGCAACAGTTAGGCGAGGCGGCAGATAAATTCTTATTGGGATCGGCAAAGCGTCCTCTGGGCCGAGTAGGAAGACCAGAAGAGATCGCGCAGGCTGCGTTGTATTTGGCGAGTGACGCGTCTTCCTTTGTAACCGGAACCGCTCTGGTGGTCGATGGCGGAGGATTGGCGGGAACGGCATAGATGAATCCAACTCATACGACAGAACAGGGCACAAGGAAGCGGACGTGTTCCGAGCAATGGTTTGCGCGGGCACAGCAATCGCTGGTGGAGGGAGTGAACTCGCCTTCGCGTGGGGCCACGGTTTACTCGCCCGGACCTATTCTGCTGGAGCGTGGCCAAGGCTCCCATGTTTGGGATGCGGATGGCAATGAGTACATCGACTTCATGATGTCGTTCGGAGCGCTGATCCAGGGGCATGCGCACCCAGCATTGGTGAAAACGGTGGGGGAAGCGATGGCGACGGGGTCGCACTTCGCAGCGGCAACGTCGGCGGAAATAGAAGCCGCCGAGCGTTTTCGGCGGATGGTTCCATCGGCCGAGGTGGTGCGATTCACCAACACCGGCAGCGAAGCGACCATGCTGGCCCTGCGACTGGCGCGCGCCCACACGGGACGCCGTAAGTTTCTGAAGTTTGAAGGACACTATCACGGCTGGTACGATCCTTTCCTTCTCAATGCGCACAGCCATCCTCCCGAGGAATTAGGCACGGTGGAAAATCCAGCGCGCATCCCGGATTCTGAGGGAATTCCGGCATCTACTTTCGACGATGTGGTGATTGCGCCGTGGAATGATGTGGCTGCGATCGAGCGGATCATGAGGCAATATGGCGGCGAGCTGGCGGCGGTGATCAGCGAGCCGATTATGGCGAACATGGGTTGCATTCTTCCGCGCGAAGGCTATTTGCAGCGATTGCGCGAGCTCACGCGAGAGTACGGGGCGCTGTTGATCCTGGATGAAGTGGTCACCGGATTTCGCTATGCGGCTGGCGGGTGCCAGGAATATTACGGCGTCACGCCCGACATCAGTACCTTTGGCAAGGCTCTGGGCGCGGGTTTTCCGGTAGGTGCCGTGGCCGGGCCGCGTGCGATTCTCGACCGGATGCGGTGGAGCGAAAAGATGGTGCTGCACTACGGAACATTCAACGGCCATCGTCTGACGATGAAGGCGGTGACGGCAAACTTGGATCTGCTTTCGGCGGACGATACCTATCGGAAGTTGCACGCGGTGGGCGATTCCGCGATTAAAGGGCTCCGGGAAGTGTTTCGACGAAACAAAGTAAAGGCGATCGTGCAGGGTTTTGGGCCGATGTTTCAGATTTACTTTACGGAGGCCGATTCAATTCGTGATTATCGCGACTACTGCAAGTATGTCGATGCAAAGCGATATTCGCAGTTCGTTCATCGACTGCTGGATCGCGGAATTTACATGACACCGTCGAATGGCTTGCACTGGATTATTTCCACCGCGCACACAGAAAGCGACGTTGAAGCGCTCATCGAGAGTGCCGATCAAGCCTGCTCGGGACTTACGTGAAAGCAACGGTTTTCCTGGGAGGAGGGCGCATCACGGCGGCGCTGATAGCCGGATTACGCCTGGCGAGTTATCGAAAACCAATTGTCGTCCATGACCGGCATCCTGAGAAATTGAGACAACTCAAACGACGATATGACATCGTCGCAGAATCCGATCTGCGGAAAGCCGTGGAAGCGGCGCGGATCTTGATCATTGCTGTCCGGCCGCCTTCCGTGCGCGAACTGATTCGGGAAATCGCGACATTCGGCATTCACCATTCGATGATTGCGGTGAGTCTTGCCGCCGGAGTGCCGTTATCCAGGCTGCGTTCGAACTTAAAGCCGCCAACGGTTTGGGCACGCGCGATGCCGAGCCCAGTGTGCCGCACTGGTCATGGGCTAACCGCGCTTGCTTTCGACCGCGCGCTACCCGCGTCGGGTCGCAACGAAGTGCGCGCTTTGTTTTCGCTGGTAGGCGACGTCTTGGACCTTCCAGAGAACCGTTTCGACGCTTTCACGGTGACCTTTTCCAGCAGTCATGGCTATCATGCGCTGGCGGCTTTGATTGCGGCGGCGGAGGCGATAGGACTCGATCGTGCGAGCGCCCGAATCGCCTCCGCGCACGCGCTGGCTGATGGAATCTCGTACTGGCGGGAAGGCCGAGGCCCTCTCGACCAGTTGCTGGGGGAGGCGGCGACGCCAGGAGGAATCGCGGCAAGCGTTATGACCGAGATGAACCGGCTGGGATACAAGAGAATTGTGGAGCGCGGACTGCGCGCCGGAATGAACCAGGCGAGGAAGAACCGGAAACGATAATCGAATCCGGGATTGGAGTCCTGCGGCGCGGCTGGAAGGCCGCGCCGTGCACAACTGAGCGGCGTTTGAAAACTTAAGAGCTTTTCTTTTTCGGAACTTTCGCTCCTTTCTTGCGCGCCTCGGAGAGCCCAATCGCAATGGCCTGCTTACGGCTTTTCACGGTGCCGCCTTTCCCGCCACGTCCGGACTTCAGCGTGCCTTTCTTCGCTCTACGCACCGCGCTCCCCACACTTTTGCCCGCTGCTTTTCCGTATTTCCGCGCCGAACCCTTCTTCTTACCTGCCATTTGGAGGTCCTCCTGCGTGTTAGACAAAGAATGGCTGTGACGGGTTGTAAGGAAAGAGCTCGCTTAGGATTGGCGCACAATCACTGAATTTCTCAGAAGACTGCCGTGCGTGATAGAAGTGAGGGTGAAAAAATCGCGAGGTGAACCATTCAACCCTTCTGCAAAGCTGCCACGATCGCTTCCCTTCTCTTGAGCGCCGCTGCTGCAGTTGCCCAAGCGTCGTCGGCTGCATCCCCTGCGAAATCTCTTATCTCGACGGTCCGGGTGGATGCGACGCCGGGGCACGAAATCAACTCCTTCGATCCGGATAGCGCACTGGGGAGTTCCATCGACGTTTTGTCACATGACGACATCGACAAGGTGTATACGCCGCACATTCTTCAGGAGTCGCTTTCGGCGGGCTGGGGACCGATCACGTATCGCAACAATTCCGAGTTACGGATGGCTGCGTGGCATTGGACAGAGAACGGAACATGGAGCGACCCGGAACAGAAAAGTGGATATTTCACCGGCAGCACCGATCTAAAAGAGCAGTTACGATATATCCTCTCCTACGCCCTGCCCCATCGCGGCTTTTCGATCAGCGAAGACTCTCCGTTGCAAAGTCCGAATCCGACCTACTGGAAGAGCAATCCCTACCTCACCAGCAAGTTCACGGGAGAAAACGACGCCTTGCACCCGCAATGGGTGGTTCTGGATCTGCAGGCCGAGAGACCGGTCAATGCTATCCGTATTGCGTGGGCAAACCCGTACGCTACGACGTACCAGGTGGATTATTGGGCGGGAACACGCGCGCTCGATTTCGATCATGGTCCTGAAGGTGAGTGGAAGACTTTCCCCTTGGGCCTTACAAAAAAGTCGCAAGGTGGAACGGTAGACCTCAAGCTCGCCTCAGCGCCCGTGGTCACGCGCTACGTTCGCGTCCTGATGACAGAGTCCTCGAACACGTGTGATCTGCATGGAGCGGGCGACGTAAGGACCTGCGTGGGTTATGCTATTCAAGAAATTCATGTGGGCACTGTCGATCCCGATGGAGCCTTTGCCGAGATCCAGAAAAACCTAGGGGATAAGCCAACTGCCTATCACACGTCGTCGATAGATCCATGGCACTCGGCTGCAGACGTGAACGCCACCGGCGCATACCAGCACAGCGGCTTCGACCTCTTTTTCACCAGCGGGATTACCAACAATCTTCCCGCGATGATTCCGGTGACGCTGCTTTATGGAACGCCGGACGACGCTGCTGCGGAAATTTCCTATATCGAGAAGCGCGGCTACAACATTGGATACGTCGAGATGGGCGAAGAGCCCGACGGCAAACGTGCCATGCCGGAGGACTATGGCGCACTCTACATTCAATGGGCAACGGCGATTCACCGTGTAGATCCCAAGCTGAAGTTGGGAGGACCGATTTTTGAAGGGGTGAACGAAGACATTCGAGTGTGGCCTGACGCTATGGGTCGCGTCTCATGGATGGGCCGATTCGTAGAGTATTTGAAGACGCACGAGCACATTGCTGATTTGGCCTTCGTATCGTTTGAACACTATCCGTTTGAACCTTGCAGCATTACGTGGAAGAGCCTTTATAGCGAGCCGCAGTTGATGAAGCACATCCTACAAGTGTGGCGGGAGGATGGCGTTCCCAAGGATGTTCCGCTGATGGTGACGGAGAATCACCTGTCGGCGGAACTCACGGGACCGATGACCACGATCTTTGCGGCGCTTTGGCTGGCCGACAATGTGGGCAGTTTTCTTGAAGGCGGAGGCGCAGCTTTCTATCACTCGCCGATTCAGCCGCAGGGCCTGGAAAACAGCTGCCTGGGTTGGGCCTCCTGGTCGAATTTTGTGTCGAACCAAAACTACGAGATCAAGGGATATACCTCACCCTACTTCGCGGCTCACATGATTAATCTGGAGTGGGTGCAGCAC
>Ga0209006_10001826_pt1 | contig 19255 bp, 17 predicted proteins | sample JacPin_JW_Ref_O2_FD_188567 | JGI IMG/M metagenome (GOLD analysis project Ga0209006, IMG submission 188567) | Forest soil microbial communities from Algoma, Ontario, Canada - Jack Pine, Ontario site 1_JW_Ref_O2 (SPAdes) (version 2) | ecosystem: Environmental > Terrestrial > Soil > Boreal...
CATCCACGTCTTTGCCGCGAAGAAAGACGTGGATGCCCGCGACAAGCGCGGGCATGACGACGAAGAAAGGACGACCTATGTTGTCACCGCCCTCGCCGCGCAGCGCCGAGTTCGCCCGGCGCATCACCGCATTCATGGAAGAGCACATCTATCCGGCGGAGCCCGTGTTCGAGCGCGAGGTGCGCGAGGGCGACCACTGGGACGAGCCGCCCGTGATGGCGGAGCTCAAGAGCAAGGCGAAGCAGGCGAGCCTTTGGAACCTGTTCGTGCCGAAGAAGCACGATCCGGACGGCCTCTCGGTTACCGAATACGCGCCGCTGTGCGAGATCATGGGCCGCTCGCCGATCGGCGCCGAGCCATTCAACTGCTCGGCACCCGACACCGGCAACATGGAAACGCTGATGCTCTACGGCAGCGACGCGCAGAAGAAGCGCTGGCTCGCGCCGCTGATGGCGGGCGAGATCCGCTCCTGCTTCGCCATGACCGAGCCGGCGGTCGCCTCGTCGGATGCGACCAACATCCGCTCCGAGATCACGCGCGACGGCGACAGCTACGTGATCAACGGGCGCAAATGGTGGACGTCCGGCGCGATGGACAAGCGCTGCAGGCTCGCGATCTTCATGGGGCAGACCGACCCGGGCGCGCCGTCGCACAAGCGCCAGTCGATGATCCTCGTGCCGATGGACGCGCCCGGCATCAAGATCGTGCGCCCGCTCACCGTGTTCGGCTATGACGACGCGCCGCACGGCCATGCCGAGGTGATCTTCGCGAACGTGCGCGTGCCGGCGGCGAACATCCTGCTCGGCGAAGGCCGCGGCTTCGAGATTGCGCAGGGGCGGCTCGGGCCGGGCCGCATCCACCACTGCATGCGCATGATCGGCATGGCCGAGCGCGCGCTGGAAACGCTGTGCCGGCGCGCCATCTCGCGCTCGACCTTCGGCCGCACCATCGCGGAGCATGGCGTCACGCGCCACTGGATCGCCGAATCGCGCATGGAGATCGACCAGGCGCGGCTGCTCACCATGCACGCCGCGCAGATGATGGACACGGTCGGCAACAAGGCGGCGCGTTCCGAGATCGCCATGATCAAGGTGGTGGCGCCGAACGTGGCGCAGAAGGTGATCGACCGCGCCATCCAGGTGTGCGGCGGCGGCGGCGTGTCGCAGGAATTCCACCTCGCCTACGCCTACGCACGCGCACGCGCGATCCGCCTCGCCGACGGCCCCGACGAGGTGCACCGCGAGGCGGTGGCGAAGATGGAGCTGCGCAAATACGCGGCGCAGGGCGGGAATGCGGGGTAGCGCGATTACGTCGAAGAGGGAGGGAAGGCGGGCGCAGGCCGGGGAGGCGTCGGCGCGGCATTCTGCGCCGCGTTGCGCTTCCTTCGTTCCTCCCAGCGCTGCATCACGACATAGAAGGAAGGAACGAACACGACCGCGAGGCAGGTCGAGGCGATCATGCCGCTGAAGACCGCGATGCCGATCGATCTGCGCGCCCCGGCGCCCGCGCCGGTCGCGATGACAAGTGGGAAGACGCCCAGAATAAAGGCGAAGGAGGTCATGAGAATCGGGCGGAACCTGAGCCGCGCCCCCTCGACCGCCGCCGCGACGATGTCCATCCCCTCGGCGCGTTTCTGGCGCGCATATTCCACGATCAGAATCGCATTCTTGCTGGCAAGTGCAATCAGAAGGATGAGGCCGATCTGCGTGTAGAGATTGTCGGCGGCGCCGAGTCCTGTGAGGGCGCCGACCGTCCCGAGCAGGGCGAGCGGCACGCCGAGAATCACGGAGAACGGCAGGATCCAACTCTCATACTGGCCTGCCAGCACGAAATAGACGAGCAACATCGCGAGGCCGAAGACGAAATAGATCTGCGAGCCGACCGCCTTCTCCTGGTAGGACATCGCGGTCCATTGGTAGCCCGTCCCCTTCGGCAGCGCCTGCGCGCCGATCTGGTCCATGAGGTCGAGCGCCTGGCCCGAACTGAAGCCGGGAGCCGCGCTGCCGACGACCGTCGCCGAAGGATAGAGATTGTAGAGGCTGATCAGCGGCGGACCCACGACCTTTCTGACGTCGTCGATCACCGTTCCGATCGGGGTCATGGTCCCGTTCCCGGCCTTGACCTTGAGGTTCAAGATGTCGTCGATGCTCGCGCGGTCCTCGGGCAGCGCCTGCGTGTAGACCTGGAACACGTGTCCGGACGTGTTGAACTGAGCCGCGTAAGTCGATCCGACGTAGGTGGACAGGGCGGAAAAGACATCGCCGACCGTGATGCCGAGCGTCTCGGCCTTGATGCGGTTGACGACCACGCTGAAGTGGGGGGCCCCGGCCCGGTAGGTCGTGCTCAGCCTGCTCAGCGCCGATTGCCCGTTGCCGTCGCGGACGACGGCCTCCGCCAGGCTCTGCAGCAATGCGTAATCGAAATCGCCGTTCTTGATCTCGACCTGCATGGTGAAGCCGCTGACGTTGCCGATGCCCTGAATCGGGGGTGGCGGCAGCGCGAACGCCATCGCCTGCGGGATACCTTGCAGCGCGCCGTTGAGGCGCTGGTCGATCGAGCGCAGATCCTGTCCGCTCTGCTTGAGGCGCGCGTCCCAGTCGTCGAGGACCACGAAGGCGACGCCCGCATTCGCCAGGCTTGCAAAGTTGTCCAATACGGAGACGCCGCTGACGGTGATCACATGATCGACGCCGGGGATCGCCTTTGCGATCGTCGAGATCTGCTGCATCACGGCGTCCGTGCGCTCCTTCGACGCGCCATCGGGCAGCTGTGCGCTGATGATCAGGTAGCCTTGGTCCTCGTCCGGCAGGAATGCGGTCGGCACGCGCGTCAGGCCCCAGATTGCAATGCCGACGAGAATGAGCGCGAGGACTGCCATCGTGCCGCTACGGCGCGTCATCGCGCCGATCAGGCCGACATAGCCGCGCTCAGTGAGCCCATAGACCGCGTTGAAGCCGCGGTAAAAGAAGTTGCGCCTTTCGAGGGGCGTCGGCGGCCGCAGCCATAGCGCGCTTTGCGTCGGCTTCAAGGTCATGGCGTTGACGGCGCTGATGAAGGCGGTGGCGGCGATGACGAGCGCGAATTGCCGATAGAGCTGTCCGGTCAGTCCGGGCAGGAAGGCGGCCGGAATGAACACCGACATCAGCACCAAGGTGATGCCGATGACCGGGCCGGTCAGCTCGTCCATCGCCCTCCCCGCCGCCTCGCGGCCGGGCATGCCCTGCTCGACATAGCGCGAAACGCCCTCGACGATGACGATAGCGTCGTCGACGACGATGCCGATCGCCAATACGATGGCGAACAGGGTCGGGAGATTGATCGTGAAACCAAGCGCCGCCATCGCGGCGAAGGCGCCAATGAGCGTCACCGGAACGGTTGTCGCCGGGACGAGCATCGCCCGCCAATCCTGCAGGAAGACGAGAATGACGATCAGCACGAGAACCGCGGCCGCGATCAGCGTCAGATAGACCTCGTCGATCGCGGCCTTGACGAATTTCGTGGTGTCGTAGGGCGTCAGATAGGTGAGCCCCACAGGAAAGCTCTTGGCGAGCTCGTCCATTTTCGCCTTGACCGCGTTGGCGACCGAAATGGCGTTGGCATTCGGCAGGAGCGAGATGGCGATCCCGGCTGCCGGCCGGCCATCGAGATTGAACGATTTGCTGTAGGTCTGGGCGCCGAGCTCGACCCGGCCGATGTCGCGGATTCTGGTGATTTGTCCGCCATTCGTTGCGGCGACCTTGACGATGATGTTGGCGAACTCGGCAGGATCGTCCAGGCGGCCTTTGAGCTCGAGGGTGTATTGAAAATCCTGGCCCTTGGGCGCCGGCGGCGCGCCGACCTGGCCGGCGGCGACCTCCTGGCTCTGCTGCTGAATGGCATTGACCACGTCCTGCGGCGTCAGGCCCCGCGCCTGAAGCAGGGCCGGGTTCATCCAGATGCGCATGGCGTATTGCCCGGCGCCGAAGATCGTCACGGCGCCGACGCCGTCGAGGCGGGCCAGCTCGTTCTGCACGTTGATGACGGCATAGTTCGACAGGAACAGGCTGTCGAAATGGCTGTCAGGCGAAATCAACGCGACGAATTCGAGAATCGAGGTCGACTTCTTGGTCGTCGTCACGCCCTGGGCCTGGACTTGCGGCGGCAGCGACGAAAGCGCGGCGGCCACCTGGTTCTGGACCAGAATCTGCGCCTTGTCGGGGTCAGTGCCGATCGCGAAGGTGACAACCAACGTATAGGTGCCGTCGTCCGCGCTCGTCGACTGCATGTAGAGCATGTTTTCGACGCCGTTGACCTGCTGCTCGATCGGCAGGGCGACGGTGTCGATCAAGGTTTTGGCGCTTGCGCCAGGATAGCTCGTCGTCACCTGGATGGTCGGCGGGACAACATTGGGATATTGCGAGCTCGGCAATTGAATGAGTGCGACCAGGCCGATCAGGACGATGACCAGCGCCAGCACGTTGGCGAGCACCGGCCGGTCGATGAAAAACCGCGAGATCATGCCGGTTCCCCGCGATGTTTCATTTCGGCGCGGGCTTGCGGACGCTCGTCTCGGCGGCGTCTGACGGATGGGCTGCGTCCGACGCCAGCACGGACCGTTGTGGCTCGACCTTGGTCCCGGGAAAGGCGCGCTGAACGCCTTCGGTCACCACCCAGTCGCCTGGATCGAGACCGGATTCGATGATCCGGAGCTCTCCCTGCCTTTGCCCGGTTTTGACGATCTTGCGCTGAACGACATTGTCCGCGCCGACCACCAGCACGTAGCTTCCCTCCTGGCTCGTCCCGATCGCTTCGTTTTGCGTCAGCAGCGCCCTGTCCTCATGCCCGATCGGGACCCGGACACGCACGAAAAGGCCCGGAAGCAAGGCGTGATCCTTGTTCTCGAACACCGCGCGCAACGCGAGTGTGCCTGTCAAGGCGTCGACTTGCGGCGAGGCGTAGTCGAGATGTCCGCCGTGCGGATAGCCCTCCTCGCCCTGCAGGCCGATGTCGACCGAGATGCTCGAAATGAAGTTGAGGTCGGAACTGACCGCGGGTGCCTTTTCCGCCCTCCGGATCGCCAGAATTTGCGGCTCGCTCATCGTGAAATAGACGTAGAGCGGGTCGGTCTGGACGATGGTCGCCAGCGTGGTCGCCCCGGACGCGCCAACGAACGAGCCGATATCTGCTTGATGGTTGGTGACGACGCCATCGAATGGCGCGAGCACCCTGGTGAAGCCGAGGTTGATGGTCGCATTTTCGATGTTGGCCTTGTCGACCGCCACGGTGCCGGCGTCCTGCTCCACCGTATATTGCTGGTCCTGCTCCTGCTGCTTGGGGATGGCATTGGTTTTCGCCAGATCCTGGTAACGGGCGAAGTCGACCTGTGCCTCCTTGAGGATGGCCTGATCACGCGCCAACTGCGCCTTCACCTGATCGAGCTGCGCCTGATAGACGTCGCGCTCGATGCCGAAGAGCAGCGTTCCCTTGGTGACGGCGGCGCCATCCTTATAGTCGATCGATTCAAGAAAGCCCGGCACGCGCGCGACCAGGCTTACGGAGTTGAACGGCGCGGTGTTGCCGGTCAGGTAGGCATAGAGGGTCACCGGTTTCTGCACCGGCTGCGCGACGGTGACCTTGGGAGGCGGCGGGGGGACGTACGCGTTCTTGGAGCCGCAGGCCGCAAGAGCAAGCGCGGCAACCTGTGCGAGGACAGCCAAGCGCAAGCACCGGCTTTTGCCGGTCAGGGCATACAGGCCGTGCCTCCATCCGCTCATCAGAATGATGACTGACCTGCAAGAGTGTTGGGACCCGTCAGCCGGCAACATGGAGGGCGCCTTGCAGAATCAAAAGAGCCAAACCGGCGATGCTCATGAATAACAGCAATTAGAGACAAAAATCCGCGCGAGCATCCGATCACAGCAGGTTTGCGTCCTTCCCCGGAGGCGAAAGTGCCGTGGTGAGGGGATCCATGCGTTTCAATTGGAGCCAGGAGCGCCCCTCGCCTGCCGCGCTTCGCGTGGCCGCTCCCCATCGGGGAGTGCGAGGCATCACGCAATCGTCACGCCACCATCCGCGACGATGATCTGCCCGGTGATGAAGCTCGCCGCGGGCGATGCCAGGAACGCCGCGATCGGCCCGATTTCCTCGGGCAAACCGATGCGGCGCAGCGGCGTGCGGTCGGTGCGGCGCTTGAGCGCCTCCGGATTCTCCCACAGCGCCTTGGCGAAATCGGTCTTCACCAGGCCCGGCGCGATGGAGTTGACGCGCACGTTCTTTGGCCCCCATTCGACCGCGAGGTTGCGCGCGAGCGCGAAATCCGCCGCCTTGGAGATGCCGTAGGCGCCGATCACCTCGCTGCCGCGCAGGCCGCCGATCGAGGACACGATGATCACCGCGCCGTCACGGCGCTCCGCCATCTCCGAAATGGTGAGATTGCAGAGCCACAGGTTGCTCTTCACGTTGGTGCCGATGATCTTGTCGAAGGCCTCGTCGGTGAGCTGCCCGAGCGGCCCATAGGCCGGATTGGCCGCCGCATTGCCGACCACGATGTCGATGCGGCCGAACGCCTTGCGCGTGCTGGCCACCAGCGCCTCGACCTCGTCGCGGCGCGAGACGTTGCAGGGGATCACGGCGGCGGTGCCGCCGGCCGCCCTGATCGTTGCCGCCGCCTCCTCGCACGCCGGCGCCTTGCGGCTCGAGATCACCACCTTGGCGCCCTGCTCGGCCATCGCCTGGGCGATGGCGAGCCCGATGCCGCGGCTCGAGCCGGTGATGAGGGCGACCTTGTCATCGAGACGGAAGGGTGAGGGCATGCGGCGTCCCCTGGTGCGGCAACGTCGCCAGCTTGCCTCATTGGGATCAATCCGGAAAGATGCGGCCGCCTTTCGCCGGCGAAGGTCTCTCCGCAGGCCCGAAGAGGCGATGAAAGAGTGGTCATGCGCCTCGCATTCAGTTTCATTCTATTCGCCGCCCTCGCCTGCGCAGCAGCTCCCGCTCATGCCGATACGCTGCGCATCGGCATGCTGGGCGATCCGGCCACGCTCGATCCGGCGCAGAGCTCGAGCATCAACGATCGCGTCGCCTTTGCGGCCTTCTGCGACAAGCTCATCGACCTCGACGACAAGCTTGCCTACGTGCCGCAGCTCGCCACCGGGTGGACGTGGGGAGCCGATGGGCTCTCCCTCACGCTCAAGCTGCGCGAGGGTGTCGTCTTCCACGACGGCACGCCGTTCGAGGCGGAGGCGGTGCGCTTCAATCTCGAGCGCTACAAGACCGCTCCCTATTCGCGCCGCAAGACCGAGCTCAAGCCGGTGCGCGCGGTCACCGTCCTCGACAGCCACACGGTGCGACTCGATCTCGCCGAGCCCTACGTCCCGCTGCTGGCCCAGCTCGCCGATCGCTCCGGAATGATGGTGTCGCCGAAGGCGGCGCGCGAGCTCGGCGAGAAGCTCGCGACCCACCCGGTCTGTGCCGGCCCGTACCGGTTCGTCGAGTGGGTCGCGCAGGACCGCATCGTCTTCGACAAGTTCGCGCAGTACTGGAACAAGGGTGCCATCGGCATCGATCGCGTCGTCTATCTGCCGATCCCGGACGACGCGGTGCGGCTCGCCAATCTGCGCGCCGGCGGCTTGCAGATCATCGAGCGCGTGGCGCCGACCGACGTTCCGACGGTGCGCAGCGATGCGCGCCTGCGCCTGAGCGCGGCGCCGGCGATTGGCTATCGACTGCTGTCGATCAACACCAACAAGGGCCCGGCCGCCAACGCCGCGCTCGGCACGAGCGCCAAGCTGCGCGAAGCATTCGAGCTTTCGCTCGACCGTGCGGCGATCAATCAGGTCGCCTTCGAGGGGGCCTTCGTTCCGAGCAACCAGCCCGAGCCGCCGGGCTCGCCGTTCTACGACAAGGACCTGCCGGTCCCGCCGCGCGATCTTGCCCGCGCCAAGGCGATCGTCGCGGCGAGCGGACAGAACCGGGTTCCCGTCACCCTGCTGGTCAGCACCGACCCGCTCGACGGCGGGGTCGCCCAGATCATCCAGGCCATGGCCGGCGAAGCAGGATTCGATGTGAAGATCGAGGTGACCGAGAGCACGAGCCTGCTCGCTCGATTGAAGAGCGGCAACTACGAGATGGCGCTGCTGATCTGGAGCGGGCGGCCCGACCCCGACGCCAACATCGCAATGTGGGTCGCCTGCGACGGCTTCATCAATTGGGGTGCGTTCTGCGACCCGAGGCTCGACGCGATTCTCAAACGTGCGCGCTCGACAGCCGAGGCGAACGAGCGCGCCAGGCTTTATGCGCAGGCTGCGGCGATCTATCTTTCGGCGCGACCCTACATTTTTCTTTATCACCTCAAATGGTACTGGGGCCTCTCCGCCAAGCTCGACGGCTTCGTGCCGCATCCCGACGGAATTATCCGGCTCACCGGACTGCATCTGCGGCAGTGAGGCCTATGCGGAAGGTCGATCAGCTCATCCTCGGGAAAGCGACCGGAAAGCGGAGTTTCGGGGCGGCGAACTGTTGGATTCCCGCTTGCGCTGCGGCGGCTTTTCGTTTCGCCCCGAATGGGCTAAATGCTAGCGTACTTGCTGCGCGGGCGTAGTTCAGTGGTAGAACGACAGCTTCCCAAGCTGTATGTCGTGGGTTCGATTCCCATCGCCCGCTCCACCCGTCATCGCTGACGCTTCTGCGGGCAGGGCCTTCGCGCAGGACGGCGCCTGCCCTCTCGCGGCTTCGGCTATCAGGCCACTCTTCGTAACGAGGAACCGCTGGCAGCGACAGCGTTTTGGCGTAGGCTGCCGCGCACCGTGAGCGCACCGATGCGACCAGACCCCATGCGCGACATCGCGCCAGCCGACTGGAGGACTTTCAAGCAACTCCGCAAGGTCGCGCTCGAACGCTTCTGCGAGCGGGCGCTGGCGGACGTGACGCGGATCGCGTCCGACGCTGCGAAAAGTGTGGGTGCACGGGCATGCGCATATGCGCCGCCTCTACCGGATCGGCGCAACGCAGGTGCGCACCGACGCCCGCGGCTTCGACGGACGCGATCTCTCCTCGCGCCGGTTCACGGGGCAATCAAGTTTCGAGATCTGACGGCCTAGACATCCCTGCGATAGACAATAAAGCCATACCATTGCGCCACCTGGTCGTAGAGCGCCCGTGCGGTCGCGTTGGTCTCGTGCGTCTGCCAGTAGACGCGCGCCGAGCCGGCGTTGCGCGCGCGCTCATAGACCGCCTCGATCAGCGCCCGGCCGACGCCGCGGCCGCGCGCTGCTTGCACGGTGAACAGGTCCTGCAGGTAGCAGATCGGCGCGAGCAACGGGACGAATGACGATGGCGGGATTCATCTCGGCTCTCGGGTTCGGGCGCGAACCTAACGAGCCGCCAACGCCGCCACAAGCATCCGCGGTTCACGACACGCGGCATCTGGGCCTATGCTGGCGATCTACATCGATCAGGCGGCGGGTAGGCAGGCATGCACGACATTTCCCGGCGAGCAGCCCTGGGCGGCCTTGCGGCTCTCGGGCTAGCGAACGGCGCGCAAGCGCGAACGATCGAAGCGGTCCGCACCGCCGCGGATGACGGCGAGGTCGCCGCGCGCCGATATGCGGCGGCCGGCGCCGGCAAGTGCCCGGCGGTGCTCGCGCTGCACGGAACCGGTGGCTTCGAGCTCAACCCGGAAGGTTATGCGCGCTACGCGGATGCGCTCGCGGCGGCCGGCATCGATGCCTGGCTGGTGCGCTATTACACGGCCGCGGACGCGCAGGCGCTCGATCTCAAGACGAGCACGCGGGAGAGTCGCGGCGCCTACAATGCGGGACGGTTTGCGGGCTGGTCGCGCCGGGTGTCGGCGGTCGTGAGCGCCGCGCTGGCGCGGCCAGACAGCACGGGACGCATCGGCCTGCTCGGCTTCTCGCTCGGCGGCTTCATCGCGGCGCAGGCGGCAAACGACGATGCGCGCGTCGCCGCGCTCGCCGTGCTCTACGCCGGGATGCCGGACGCGACCGTGGCACTGGTCAAGCGTCTGCCGCCCGTGCTGGAACTGCACGGCGACGCGGACCGCACGGTGCCGCCGGCGAAGGGCGCGGAACTTGTGCGGCTGGCGCGCGCCGCCGGCGCGCCGGCGGAGCAGGTCACCTATCCGGGGCGTGGGCACGGGTTCGATCTCTCCGGCAACGACCCGATGAGACCGCCGATGCGGTCGCGCGCGTCATGCGGTTCTTCCGGGCTCACCTCGTGGCAACCTGACAGCGCAAATAAGCCATGGTTCGAGACGCCCCGCCTTCGCCCTGCGGGCTAGGGCGGGGCTCCTCACCATGAGGGAGTCGTTTGTGGAAAGTCAGAACCCGCCGGCGCTAAAGCTCAGGCGCTGCGTCACGTCGTAGCTCGCCTTGCTGACCGGGTAGGCGTAGTCGAGGCGGATCGGGCCGAACGGCGAGCCCCAGATCAGGCCGGCGCCGAAGGAGGAGCGGATCACGCTCGAGTTGCCGAGCGTGAAGTTCTGCGACAGCGACGGCAGGCTGCCGATGCCGCCCGACGACCACACGCTGCCGGCGTCGGCGAACACCGCGACCTTGAGGTTGAAGTCCGACGGCAGATACGGGATCGCGGCCTGCGTCTCGGCGGTGGTGCCCCAGAAGGCGGTGCCGCCGATATTGTCCATGGTGCTGCCGGGCGTGAGATCGCGCGGACCGAAGCCGCTCGGCGCGAAGCCGCGCACCAGCTGCGGGCCGCCGAAGAAGCGGTTGAGCAGCGGGACGGACTGCCCGCCCCACGGCGTGAGCAGGCCGCTCTGCGCGCGGACCATGCCGACCACGCCGTCGGTGATCTCGTGATAGTAGCGCGCGTCCTCGGTGGTCTTGATGAAATTCACGTCGCCGCCGAGGCCGGCGATGTCCTGGTTGAACTGGGCTGAGAGGCCGCTGGTCGGGCTCTTCTTGTCGTCGCGCGTGTCGTAGGCGAGCCCGTAGCCGACCATCGAGACCCAGGCGGGGCCGGCTGCCGCGGCCTGCTGGATGGGGAGCGAGATCGTGCCGGTGACGAGGCTCGGGTCGATCGAGACGCTCTGGTTGAAGATCGAGTAGCGCACCTGCGCGCTGAGGTCGTCGGTGATCGGCAGGCCGAGCTTGACCGAGGTTCCGTAGCTCGCGCTGCCGTAGGACTGATAGGTGCTTTCCAAGCTCTGCTTGCCGAAGATATCGAGACCAAGCGAGACGCGGCTGCCGAGAATGTCGGGCTGGACGAAGCCGATGTCGACCGAGTTGGTGTACTCGCCAAGCGCGAGCGCGAGCTTCACGGTCTGGCCGAGGCCGAGAAAGTTGCGCTCGCCGATGGTGACGTTGCCGACCACGCCGTCGACGGTCGAATAGCCGACGCCGAAACTGAAGTTTCCGGTCTGCTGCTCGACCACGGCCACATTGACGACGACGCGGTCGGGCTCGGAGCCCGGGGCGGTGGTGATTTTCACGCTCTTGAAATAGTCGAGCGCCTTGAGGCGGCGCTCGGCGCGGTCGATCAGCACGCGATTATAGGCGTCGCCTTCGGCAATATCGAACTCGCGGCGGATGACCCAGTCGCGCGTCTTGTCGTTGCCGCGGATGTCGATGCGCTCGACGTAGCGGCGCGCGCCCGGATCGACCGCATAGACGAGGTCGAGCGTGTGGGTCTGCGGGTCGGGCGCGCCCCGCACGTGCACGACAGCGAAGGGAAAGCCGCGCTTGGCAAGGGTGATCGCGAGATCGTCGACGGTCTTCTCCACCAGCGCCGCGTCGTAGGTGTCGCCGTGTCGCGTCTCGAGCGTGGCGGCGAGCGCATGGCCGTCGACCTGCGGGATGTGCGAGTCGACATCGACCTTGCCGAAGCGATAGGGCGCGCCCTCGTCGATCGAATAGGTCACCACGATGCCCTTGAGCGCCGGATCGAGCTCGGCGCGCGCCGGCGCGACGCCCACGTCGACATAGCCGCGGTCGAGATAGAAGGCGCGCAGCAGGTCGCGATCGGCCTCGACCTTGTCCGGGTCGTAGAGGTCGCTGCCGGTGAGGAAGCTCAGGAGGTTCGCTTGGCCGGTCTTGATCACGCCCTTGAGGCGCCAGGCCGCAAAGGCGCGGTTGCCGACGAAGTCGATGCGCTTGACCGTGGTCTTGCCGCCCTCCGTGATGGCGAAGACGAGATCGACGCGGTCGCGTCCATGCGCGACCGTCTGCGGCACGACGCGCACGTCGAAATGGCCGTTGTGGCGATATAGCTCGGTCAACCGCTCCACGTCGGCCTGCACGGTCGCGCGGATGAGCCCGCCGCGCACCTTCGACTGCAGCTCGGGGGTGAGCCGCTTGTCGTCGAGCGCCTGATTGCCCTCGAAGGAAATGCGGTCGATCATCGGCGCCTCGACCACCGTCACGATGAGGCGGTCGCCGTCATGGCTGATCTTGGCGTCGGTGAAGAGCCCGCTCGCATAGAGCGCCTTGAGGCCGGCGTCGATCGCCTTGGCGTCGAGCGTCCGATCGGCGGCGCCTTGGGCGCCGGCGCGCGGCGCGAAATAGGAGCGGATGGTCGCGGCTTCGATCCGCTTGTTGCCTTCGACCACGATCGCGCCCGCGCCGGGCGCGGCTTCGCCGGCCGCGGCCGCCGGCAGCAGCGTGAGAAACAGAATACAGGCCGCAAGGACGGCGCCGATCGCCGACCGCGACGTGCGCAAGACCGCGCGCGAACGCATCACTGTCGAACTCCCCACCCACCGCGGATGGCCCGAGACGACCCTGCCGGACGGGCGAAAGCGTGACGATCTGCGTGTGATTACGAGGCTTTATGGCGGCGGCGCGCGGTTAACAAAAGGTCAACGCGCGCGCCGCGGCAGCGATCTGGCGGCGGCGCCCGCGCGAACGCGCGGCATTATGCATGCTCAGCCGAGGGTTGCCGCCGCGCGCATTCGGTCCTATCTCAGGGCCGGGCAATTGCCATGACTGGGACGATTCCAAGAGATATCTCGCCTGCCGGACGTATGTCTGCGCGTCCCGTTGCCGTGGCCTTCGCGATCGGCGCCGGCGTGCTGGCAGCCGGCACCGCCATGCTCTGGTTCCATTACGGCACCGCAGTGTTCTACGAGACGATCATCGCGGGATTTAACGCATGTTTCTGAGACGCAAAATTCCGGGACGCGAAGGACGTTGCCGATGACGCCGCAGCATTCCCGCCTGGTCACTGTGCTCGGTGCCTTCGCGGCCGGGCTGGTGCTCTGTCTCGGCGCGATCTACCTGATCGCGGGCTCGGGAATTTCCGGCGCCGCGCTGCGCACGGCGCAGATCGGCGGGCCGTTCCGCCTGATCGACCAGAACGGCAAGACGGTCACCGACCAGGATTTCAAGGGCAAGCCGCTCCTCGTCTTCTTCGGCTTCACCCATTGCCCGGACGTCTGTCCGACCACCCTGTTCGACATTTCCGAGGTGATGAAGAGCCTCGGGCCCGACGCCGACCGCGTCGGCGCCGTGTTCATCACGGTCGATCCCGGGCGCGACACCGTGGCCTCGCTCAAGGATTATCTGTCGAGCTTCGATCCGCACGTGCGCGCGCTCACCGGCGATGCCGCCGCGCTCGCCACGGTCGCCAAGGAATATCGCGTCTATTACAAGAAAGTGCCGCTCGACGGCGGCGACTACACCATGGATCACACCGCGATTGTCTACCTCATGGACAAGGACGGCCACTTCGTGTCGCCGTTCAGCCTCAAGCGCAAGCCGGAGGCATCGGCCGCGGAGCTGCGCAAATATCTTTGAGGTGGACGAACAGGCGCTCGAGGGGCCCGCGGTTCGGAAGGCGCGCCAGGGGATTTGGGGCATGCTGCAGAAGCAGGCGCAGAAAATCGATCGCGAGATCGGCCGCAATATCCGCATTCACCGACTGGCGAGGAAGATGTCGCAGACCGAGCTCGGCAATCAGCTCGGGGTGAGCTTCCAGCAGGTGCAGAAATACGAGAACGGCACCAACCGGGTCGGCAGCGGCAGGCTCTACCAGATCGCCGCGATCCTCGGCCTGCACGTGAGCGCGCTGTTCAAGGGCGGCGAGCGGGCCGAGAAGGCCAAAGACTCCGGGCTGCTCGACCTGCTCGCCGAGCCGCAATCGGTGCGGCTGATCCGCGCCTTCGCGAAGATTACCGACGGCGCGGTGCGGCGCTCACTGGTGCAGCTCGCGGAGAAATTCGCCGAATCGCCGTAAGGGCCGGTGGCGAATAGCGAGTAGCGAATAGCGCGCGTCCTACTCGCTACTCCCTATTCGCTATTCGCGCCCTAGTTCGCCTTGACGAATGCCTCGGCCACCGTCTCGGCCAGCGACTTGCGTGCCACCGTCAGGCACTGAGCCGCCATCTCGTCGATCTTGCCGGCTTCCGCGATCAGATAGTCGAGCATCGCCAGCATGGCGACCACGTCGCGTTCGGGAATGAACTCGACTTGCTCGGTATTGGCGAGATTTTCCATGGCGATCACCGATGTTGAAGCAAGGAGGGACGACCGTCCAGCCCGTCGCCGGGAACGGCGAGACGCAGACGGGGCGGTTCGAGGTCGCGGCTCACGCGGTCGCCGCCGACGCTGGTCATCAGTTCGAGGCGCGCCGCACGCAGCAGCAGGACGAACATCGGCAGCCGCAACTCGGCGCCCTCGATGATGGCGTAGTCAAGCATCATCTCGAGCGTGCGGATGTCCGGCACGTCCGGTTGTCTGGGTCGCTTGTTCATCGGGCCCCCGTTCGGCTGAGGGCGCCGGCAGCTCATGCCGGCGCCGACGCTTGTGCCTGCGCGCATTTCGTTCAGGCCGCTTCCTGCTCGCGCCGGCGCGTCCACACCACCGGGAAGTCGGGACCGCCGAGCGGATCGCCGTCGGCGAGCCGCTGGGTGTGGTGCAGCTGCTTCGGCGCCCATGGCCGGGTGCAGAAGCGGATGTCGTCTCCGCAAAAGCGCAGCGAGGCGGCGCGGCGCACCTGGTAGCGCGTGTGGTTGCCGCCGGCGCCGTGGATGGTGCGGTAGTGATGCACGATCACGTCGCCCGGCTCGACGTCGAAATGAACGATGTCGTAGTCCCCCATGTGGCCCTCGATGTCGGGCAGCGGCTCGCCCTGCGCGCCCGGCAGCGGCGTCTGCGACATGAACACGTTGGGCTGGTAGAGCCTGCCGTCGCGGTGCGAGCCGCGCACGTATTGCATGACGCCGCCTTCGAGCGTGACCGGATCGACCGGGATCCACATCACGCAGCACTGGTCGCCGTCGATCTCGAAGTAGGTGGCGTCCTGGTGGAAGGCGGTGCGCTCGCGCGTCTGCGGCTCCTTGACGAAGATCTGGTCGCCGAAGAAGTTGACCTTCTCGGAGTCGAGCAGCGCGCCGGCGATCTCCGGCACCGCACCGCTGATGCAGAAGCGGCGAAAATCGCGCAGCCGCGTCGCGATCCCGGTGTCGAGCAGGAAACTGCCCTTGGCGGATTCGTTCTTGTCGATCAGCAATGGCTTGCCGCTCGCCTTCATGTATTCCATGATGCCGGACACGTCGTGCTGACCGCCGTCCTCGTCCTTCATTTTCTGCCAATCGCCGCTCTCGTACGCCTTGGTCAGCGCACTGAGATCGTAGCCGCTGGGACTCTGGCCAAGCGAGGTCACGGCCTGGTCGATGCAGCGCCGAAGCGAATTCACGCTGCCGAGATCGAGAATGCCGCGCAACAGGACGACGCCGGCGACCTTGTAGGCGGCGACTTCATCTTTGGTGATCGGTCTTACGAGCTTGCTCATGGTTGTTTCCTCTCTCCAAGCACTCTGATATCGGGGGCTTAATGGAGCGGCGCGCGCGGCGAACCGCGATCCGGGCGGCCGAATTCGCCGAACCGCGACATCGGCCCGGCCAGGCCGGCGTACGCGCGTACGTCGTCGAGCACCTGCAACGAGATCGGCCAGCGAAACGCCATGCACTCGCCGCCGCCGGGCGTGCCGCGGCCGCCGCCATAAGGATGCGGCAAGCCGAGCGGCATGGTCTGCTGGGTGATCTCGACGAAGCTCGAGAGCGTCCCGGCGTCGATGACCGTCTGCAAGTGCGACAGCCGCTTGTCGAGGCACCATTCGAGCAGGACCGTCAGCAGCCGCCCCTTGGCGAGACGGAGCGCTTCCCTGCTCTTCTGCGACGGCAGGACGATGTAGCGCGTCGCCTCGTAGATGCGCTGGGAGCGCGGCGAGTGTCCGCTCTCGACCAAGTGGGGGAAATAATCGGCGAGCAGCGACGATTTGACCGTCGGCGTCATCCGGACGGTACCCTGGATGTTCTCCTCATCGTCGAGATCGAGGAAGTAGACCGCGTCGTCGTCGTCGTACTGGTCGATTTCGCGGTTGTTCATCGCCGGCAAGGACCAGCCGCGCTGCTTGACGAAGACCCGGTAGCGCAGTCGAAACAGGCGCTCGAAGTGGTCGGGATGCTTTCGCCGCTCGCTGCCGTTCAGGATGATGACCATGGCCGCCCTCGCTGTGACGCGAGCCATGTGCCAGGATCGGCGGCGCTTTCGGTATCCTAGGAACTTAGGAGAGACGGCAGCGGCGGAGCCACTATCATAAGGATATTTCGCCCAAGCGGATGGCCTGGACCACGGCGTAGGTCCGCCGGAAAGCGTCCAGCTTCTGCTTCGCGTTCTCGACGTGACTGGTGACGGTCGTCATGCTGATCGACAGGATGCCGGCGATCTCCTCGTCAGTCTTGCCGATGGCCACCCACTGCATGATCTCGCGCTCCCGCGGGGTGAGCGGCGTATGGACAACCTCCTCGCGTTGCCGCCGGACCAAGGCGCGCGTCAACGCGTGATGGCTATAAATCCCGATGACCTCCAGCGCGGCGCGGGCGCGCGGCGACAGGTCGGGATCGCGACCGCAGGGGCTGAACAAGGAGATCGAGCCCGTCAGGTTGACGATCGGAATGACCAATCCGTCGTACGCTCCGAACTCCCGTCCCTCGTCGATGATGGTGCGCTCGGATTTCTTGAGATCACGCCCTTCGCGGATATCGCCCCAGGAGTAGGGGTTCATGGTCCGGCGCAGCTCTTTGAGGACGGGATCGTGAATGACGTAATTCTTTTCCGCGTAACGGTCGACGTACTCCGCGGGACGGTTATTGAGCCATATGCTGTCTTTCAGGTGACACCCCGGCCCCGGAATCGAGAAGCTCGTCACGCAAGAGAAGCCGAACCACGCGAGCTCTTGCATGATGACCGGGCAGATTTCCTCGTAGTTCGTGAGCCCCTGGATGCGCTGCACGAAATCCAGCGTTCGCTTGCCGTATTCGTCCCCCATAAAGCTCATGGCCCACCACCATTAGATCAATTCAAGCTCGGTTCCCAATCTTGGGTTGACTAAATCCCGTTGTCCATAGCACCTCCGGCGACCTCACGCTGTGCGAAAAGTCACTTCTTGTTTTGGTGGCCGTGCTGCCCTGATTCGCCTGATTCTTTCGGCTATAACCGGCCCACGTCAAATTCCCGAGATACCGGATGCGACCGAAGAACGCGTGCCCATCGATCGTCAGCGACGCACTTCCGCGCAGCGAGCGGTGGGCCGCGTTCGCGGCGGCACTTGCCCTTACGGCAACACTCGCCGCTCCGGCGCCCGCACAGGCGCCGGCCCCGCGCGCCGCGCCGGCCGCGGCCGCGGCGCCCGGCTTCTGGGACCCGCGCCGACGGCCCGAGCGGCCCGATCTCGGCCGCCTCACGCTCATCCGTTTCATGACCGAGGTGGACTACCCGCCGTTCGACTATGCGGGCCAGGACGGCAACCCGACCGGCTTCAACGTCGATCTCGCCCGCGCCATGTGCGAGGAGCTGCACGTCACCTGCACGGTGCAGATGCGCCGCTTCGACACGCTGTTCGACGCGCTCAACGAGAACAAGGGCGACGCGGCGATCGCCTCGATCTCGGTCACGCCCGAGTCGCGGGCGCGCGCCGACTTCAGCGATCCCTACTACCGGCCGGTCGCCCGCTTCGTCGCCCGCCGCGACGCGAGGATCGACGACGTGCGGCCGGAGAAGATCGAGGGCAAGAGGATCGCGGTGGTCGCCGGGACCGCGCACGAGCAATATCTGCGCAGCCTGTTCACCGAGGCCGAGGTCAAGCCCTACAAGACCGCGGAAGCGGCGCGCGAGGCGCTCCACCGTGGCGAGGTCGACTTGCTGTTCGGCGACGGCTTCGCCCTCTCGTTCTGGCTCAACGGCACCGATTCGGGCAACTGCTGCGAGTTCGTCGGCGGTCCCTTCATGGAGAGCCGCTATTTCGGCGAAGGCATCGGCGTCGCGGTGAAACGCGGCAACGACACGCTGCGGCTCGCCGTCAACTGGGCGCTCTTCCGCCTGTGGGAGAAGGGCCGCTACACCGACCTGTGGCTGCGCTATTTCCCGATCAATCCCTATTGAGGCCGCCGCGGGCGCCGCGCCTGCATTCGGAGCTTTTTCGCGAGGCGGCCCCGGGGTAAAGAACGCCCATGACCACTGCCGTCCCCAGGTCCATGTCCGCGCTACGCGAGCTTGCCGAACAATCCAACGCCTGGCCGTTCGAGGAGGCGCGCAAGGTCGTCGCGCGCCTCGCGCGCAAGCCGAAGGACGAGGTGATCTTCGAGACCGGCTACGGGCCGTCCGGCCTGCCGCATATCGGCACGTTCGGCGAGGTGGCGCGCACCACCATGGTGCGCCACGCCTTTCGCGTGCTCACCGACGACAAGGTGAAGACGCGGCTGATCGCCTTCTCGGACGACATGGACGGGCTGCGCAAGGTGCCCGACAACGTGCCGAACCGGGACATGATGGAAGCCCATCTCGGCAAGCCCCTCACCCGCGTGCCCGATCCCTTTTCCAACGAGTTTCCCTCGTTTGGCGCCGCCAACAATGCGCGCTTACGAAAATTTCTCGACCGTTTCGGCTTCGACTACGAATTCGCCAGCTCGACCGACTACTACACGGCGGGCCGTTTCGACGCGACGCTGCTACAGATGCTCGCGGCGTACGACCGGATCATGGAGATCATCCTGCCGACGCTCGGGCCGGAGCGGCGCGCCACCTATTCGCCGTTCCTGCCGATCAGCGGGCACAACGGCAAGGTGCTGCAGGTGCCGATGATCGCGCGCAATGTCGCCAAGGGCACCATCACGTATGTCGATCCGGACACGCAGGACGAGGTCGAGACCCCGGTCACCGGCGGACGCGTCAAATGCCAGTGGAAGGCGGATTGGGCAATGCGCTGGGTCGCGCTCGGCATCGACTACGAGATGGCCGGTAAGGAC
>Ga0209006_10001827_pt1 | contig 19254 bp, 13 predicted proteins | sample JacPin_JW_Ref_O2_FD_188567 | JGI IMG/M metagenome (GOLD analysis project Ga0209006, IMG submission 188567) | Forest soil microbial communities from Algoma, Ontario, Canada - Jack Pine, Ontario site 1_JW_Ref_O2 (SPAdes) (version 2) | ecosystem: Environmental > Terrestrial > Soil > Boreal...
CCGCGCCTGCCATATCGGCGGGCGTACCCAAACGCCGCAGCGGAATATTCTTGACGGCTCCTTCAAGCCGAACGGGATTGGCCGTGGTGACCTTGGTCAGTTTGGTATCGACAAGGCCGGGAGCAATGCCGTTGACGCGAATGCCGTCCTCGGCCCAGGCTTCTCCGAGCGTGCGGGTGAGGCCCACCGCGCCGGTCTTGGAGGCGTTGTAGGCCGGATTTCCCACGGTCGAATGGTAGGCGGCCGTCGAGCTGACGATGATAAACGAACCCTTGGCCGCCTTCAGCATCGCATGAAATCTCGCACCGCACGCCATCAGGGACATGAGGTTGACCTCCAGCACCTTGCGAAATCCGGGCATCTCGAACTCGCCGCGCTTGTAGATCACGGTGCCTTGCGCCAGTACCAGCACGTCGAGCCGATCGAATGCCGGCTCGAAGCTTTCGATCGCCTCGGCATCGCTGACGTCGAGCTGCGCGTAGCGCAGGCCTTCGAGGTCGGAACCTTCCTGGCCGGCATAATCCTTCGCCGAGGCCTTGGTGCCGCAGACATGAACGTCTGCCCCCTTGGCGTGAAACGCCTGTGCGATGCCGTTGCCGATGCCGCTGGAGCCGCCGACCACCAGCAGCGTCTTCCCGGTGAAATCGAGTTCATTCATGGCGCCCTCCCGATTAGGCCCGTTGCATAAATCATTTGACCTAGTTTGAAGTTAGTGGCCACATTGTCAATCATGAAGGATGCAAGCACCCGGGATTTGTTGAAGCTGGCGGCGCGCCGGCTGTTCGCGCATCGGGGCTTCGACGGCGTCAGCGTGCGCGACATCGTGCTCGCCGCGGGCCAGCGCAACAGCGGTTCGCTGCACTATTATTTCGGAACAAAAGAGAACTTGGCGCGCGAGCTCGTCCGCGCAGGCGCCAAGCTGATCGACCAGCGCCGCAACGCTCAGCTCGACGATATCGAACGCGCCGGCGGGCCGCGCCGTTTGCGTGAAATCATCGAAGTCCTGATCTGGCCCTCGACCGGACTTGCGGGTGAGCATGGCGAGGAAGACACCTATATCCGTTTCATTACCCTTCTGCAGATGAGTCACCGTCAGCTGTTCTTCGATGCCCTCGAGGGAAGATGGGCGTCCGGATATGAGCGCTGCCTCGCGCATATCCGCAGTCTGCTGAAAGATATCGATCCTGCGATCCTAAGCCAGCGCCTGGTGTTCATGTCCCTCTATATGGGGGCAGCAATGTCGTCGCGCGAAGCCGCCCTTGAGGCCGGCTCGCAGTCCCATCATTTCTGGAGCGCCGAGATTACCATGCAAAATCTCATCGACACGATCGAGGGAATTCTGCGGCCGGCGCCGTCACGGCAAACCCGCTCCGCGTTGTTGCGACAGAAGCGGACGACATCCGCAGCCAGATCGGAGAAGCAGATCAAGAAGCCGGGCAAGTCGACACACGGCCGGCACGAAGTTCATTTGTAGAACATCCATCGGCACATAACGACGCAGCAACAAGAAACAAAGGGGCAAGGAATATGACACATCGATCGATACTTATCGCCGCGGCAGCAGCGATAATGTCCGTAGGAGCGGCAATGGCCGGCGATTACGGACCCGGCGCCAGCGACACGGAAATCAAGCTGGGCCAAACGATGCCCTATAGCGGACCGGCATCTGCCTACGGGACTATCGGGCGAATAGAAGAAGCCTATTTCAACATGGTCAATTCCAAGGGCGGCGTAAACGGTCGCAAGATCAGGATGATCAGCCTTGATGACGCCTACAGTCCACCCAAGACCGTCGAGCAGACCCGAAAGCTGGTCGAGCAGGAAGAAGTTCTTGCCATCGTCGGCACCGTCGGAACGCCAACGAATTCCGCGACGCAACGCTACTTGAACGCCAAGAAAGTCCCGCAGATATTCATCTCGACCGGCGCGGCCAAATGGGATGACCCCAAGAATTTCCCTTATACCACCGCACTCTATCCGCCCTATCAGATGGAAGGACAGATCTTCGCAAAGTACCTCCTCAAGAACAAACCGGACGCCAAGCTTGGTGTGTTCTCGCAGAATGACGATGCCGGCAAGGACTATGTGCGCGGATTGAAGGAGGGTCTGGGCGACAAGGCGGCGCAGATGATCGTCAAGGAAGTGACCTACGAGACGTCCGACCCGACCGTCGATTCCCAGATCGTGGCGTTGAAGGCGTCCGGCGCCGACACGCTGTTCACCATGGCCACGCCGAAATTCGGTGCCCAGGCAATCCGCAAGGTTGCCGAACTCGGCTGGAGCCCACTCAACTACGTCGTTAGCGTTTCGAGTTCTATTACCGGCGTTCTTGAACCTGCGGGTTTAACGGCTTCAAAAGGACTGCTCACCGCGCTGGCAGTCAAGACCGCCACCGATCCGCGCTGGAATGACGCCAAGGACGTGCAGGAATTTCGCGCGTTCTTGAAGGAGTGGTTTCCGAAAGGCGATGCGGGGGACGCAAGCAACGTCGTCGGCTATATCTCGGCTTTCATGACGGTGAAGGTTCTTCAGATGTGCGGCGACGATCTGACGCGGGATAATCTGATGCATCAAGCCACCAACCTGACCAGGGTGGAGGCGCCGCTGCTGCTGCCCGGCATCACGATCACCACCACGCCACAGCGGTATTCACCCTACACCCAAATGCAGATCGCGCGCTTCGATGGCACCAGCTGGGTGCCGGAGGGTCCGGTGATTTCAGCCGACTCCATCGGCCAGTAAATCGGAACTGAACAGCCTCCGGCGCCAGCCTGCTCCCAGCGCTGTTGCCGGATGTCTATCGGCTGCCGTCCGGAGACCCACGCCGCCGAGGCTTGTCCTTGGCGGGCGCCGGCGGATCGTCGCGGCGCGGCACCAACGTCGTCGTTCCGTCGACGCGGGTTTGCACGCGAAGGCCGTCGACGAAGACGTCGACCATCCGCAGCACGCTGTTCTGCCAGCCGGGCTGGTCGTGCATGTAACACATGCCGACGAGGGTCCGCAGCACGTCTTCAGGGCTGATATCGGATCGTATCTCGCCGGCGGCCACCGCACGATCGAGCAAGGCGCCGATCGCTTTCGTCAGGCGATCGAACGAATAGGCAGAGAGTTCCGAAGAGCCCTGTACGGCGAGCGCCAGTGCCGCCGACATGCCCTTCTTGGTGGCCACGAACTCGACATTCGATCGCAGCCAGCGGCGCAAGGCGTCAACCGGTGCGGCCTCGGTTTTCAACTGTTCCGCCAACTCGCCGAGTTGCTGTACCTCGCGTCGATAGACGGCCTCGAACAGGGACTCGCGCGTCGGGAAGTGGCGGTAGAGCGTCCCGATGCCGACCCCGGCCCGTCTTGCCACCGCTTCCAGACTTGCATCCGGGCCACCCGCGCTGAAGACGGCTTTTGCCGCCTCCAGAACACGCTCGCGATTGCGAACCGCATCGGCGCGGGGCTTGCGAACGGTTGCTGCGATCCGATCTGTCATCCGGCTAATCCAGCAATTCCTGCCTCTTGAAAAGCGGAGGATGCCTCCGTATATGCCAGATAAGCGTCAAGTCGGGCTTTGCCCACCGATCGCCCACGGCTGGATCCGGAACGGCTCGACCCGGTTTGACCATAGCATTGATCGGAGTACTGCATGAACCTCTCCATCAGCCTCACCGTTAATGGCGTGCGACGGGACATTGAGATCGAAGACCCCCGCGTCACGCTGCTCGACCTTCTGCGCGAGCGCCTGCACTTGACGGGTACCAAAAAGGGATGTGACCGCGGCCAATGCGGCGCGTGCACGGTGCTGCTCGATGGCCGGCGGATCAATTCGTGCCTCGCTTTGGCGATCAGCCATGACGGCGCCGACGTCCTGACCATCGAGGGTGTCGCCCGTGGCGACCAGCTTCATCCGCTGCAGGCGGCTTTCATTACTCATGACGGCTTCCAGTGCGGGTTCTGCACACCGGGCCAGATCATGAGCGCGCTTGGCCTGATTCGGGAAGGCCAGGCCGGTGACGACCCGGAGCGGGTGCGTGAAGGCATGAGCGGAAACCTCTGCCGGTGCGGGGCCTATTCCGGGATCACGGAAGCGGTGCTGGAGGTGCAGAAAAGCCTCGTTGAGACGAACCAGAGGCGATCCGCATGAAGACCTTCGATTATATCAGGCCCGCATCGATCGCCGAGGCCGTCGCGGCCGCCGCGGAACCCGGCGCTAACTATCTTGCGGGTGGCACCAACCTGCTCGACCTGATGAAAGGCGGGATCGCGCGCCCGAACCGTCTGGTCGACGTCTCGCGCCTGCCGGGCCTCGACAGGATCGAACGCCTGCCCGATGGCGGTGTCCGTATCGGTGCGCTGGTTCGCAACGCCGATCTCGCGCACGATCCGGATTTCGCCCACTGCTATCCGGCGATTGCCGAGGCATTGCTGTCCGGCGCCTCGGCGCAACTTCGCAATGCCGCAACCGTCGGCGGCAATCTCTTGCAGCGGACACGGTGCGGATATTTCTACGATGTCGCCAGCGCCTGCAACAAACGCGAACCGGGCGCGGGATGCGATGCCCGTGACGGCGAGAACCGGTTGCACGCCGTGCTGGGCTGGAGCGAGGCCTGCATCGCCACCCATCCGTCGGATTTCTGTGTGCCGCTGGTCGCGCTCGACGCCGTCGTGGAGATTGAGGGCAGAACCGGCCGGCGCGAGGTTGCGGTCGAGGCCCTCCATTGTCTCCCCGGCGACACCCCCGCGCGAGAGAGTGCGCTTGAACCCGGTGACTTGATTGTCGCGCTGCGCCTGCCGGGCGAAGGCAGCGCATTCTCGGCGCATCAACGCTATCTGAAGGTCCGCGAACGCACCTCCTATGCCTTCGCCATCGTCTCGGCCGCCGCGGCGTTGCGGATCGAACAAGGCACTATCCGGGAGGCGCGGCTTGCGCTCGGCGGCGTTGCCGCCAAACCGTGGCGCGCCCGCGCCGCGGAGCAAATGTTGCAAGGCGCCCGTCCGACACTCGACGCCTATCGCCGCGCGGCGGAGGCAGCCCTCGCTGGTGCCAAACCTTCCGGCGACAACCAGTTCAAGATCGAACTCGCGCAGCGGATTGTTGCGCGCGCCCTGATGCTCGCTGCGGCGGGAACGCCGGCGCGCGTCGCGGCCCTTCCCGCCTCCCCGTTTTCCACCCTGACCGGAACGCTCATCGATGCCTGAGATCAGCCTCACCCAAGCTCCCGCCCATCTGCGGCACGGTTCCAATATCGGGCAACCGCTGACCCGCCGCGACGGTGTCCTGAAGGTCAAAGGCGAGGCCCGCTACGCGGCAGACAACCATCCGGCCGGAATGCTCTATGCGGTTCTGGCCGTGAGCAGCATCGCGCGCGGCCGTGTGACCTTCCTTGACGTGCAAGCGGCCAAGGACCACCCAGGCGTCGTCGAGGTCATGACCCCTGCCAACAAGCCGCCGCTCGCGCAGGATCCGGACGCCAAGACCAACCCCTTCATGTTCCGGCTCGATCTCCTGCAGAATGACCGGGTGCGTTATGCGAACCAGTCGATTGCGGCGGTGATCGCCGAAACGCTCGAGGCAGCGACCGAAGGCGCCGCATTGCTGTCACCACGATACGAAGTGTTGCCGGCCCGCGTCGGTCTCGATGCCGGTGAAAGCTTTGTGCCGGCCGCCGTCGGCGTCGGCAATCCCTCCGAGATGCGGCGTGGCGATGTGGAGGCGGGTCTGGCGATGGCGTCGAAGCGCATCGACGCGACCTATGAGACACCCACCCAGTATCACAATGCCATGGAGCCGCACGCCATCGTGACGGCCTGGGACGGCGATAGACTCTCCATCGATACACCGACCCAGGGCCTCGCCATGGCGCAGGGGCGGATCGCGGGACTGTTCGGCATTTCGCCGGACAAGATTCACATCCGCAGCCCCTTCCTGGGCGGCGGCTTCGGATCGAAAGGCTTGATCTCCGGGCCACAGATACTCGGCATCATGGCGGCTCGACTGGTCGGCAGGCCGGTCAAGCTGGTGCTGCGCCGTGAACACATGTATGGCCCCGTCGGCCATCGCGCGCCCACCCGCCAGAGGCTTCGCATTGGCGCTGACGACAACGGCTTGCTGACCGCGATCGATCATCACGCCAAGACGGTGTCGAGCAGCTTCGACGACTTCTTCGAACCGGCCGCCGACGCCTCGCATACGCTCTACGCGAGCCCTGCGATCGCCACGTCACATGAGGCGGTCCGGGTTGACACCGGCACGCCGCTGTTCATGCGAGCTCCCGGTGAGGCAACCGGCTCGATTGCGCTGGAAAGCGCGATCGACGAGGCGGCATGGGCCTGCGGGATGGATCCGCTCGCATTCCGCCTCAAGAACTATGCCGAGGTCGAACCGATTTCCGGCAAGCCGTTCTCATCCAAAGCGCTGCGTGAATGCTACGCGCAGGGAGCCGAACGGTTCGGCTGGTCGCGACGGCTGCTTGCGCCACGACAATTGCGCGACGAGGCCGGCTTGCTGGTCGGTTGGGGGGTAGGCACCGCGACATTTCCGGCGCTGATGTTTCAAGCGGAAGCGCGCGCGGTGTTGCGAAGCGACGGCTCCGGCCTGATGGAAACCGGCGCCCACGACATGGGCCAGGGTGCCTGGACGGCGCTTGCCCAGATCGCGGCCGACGGACTCGGGCTCGAACTGGATCAAATGGAGTTCAGGGCGGGGACGTCCGACCTGCCGGACGCAGGCATCGCTGGCGGCTCGGCTCACACGGCCACCGCCGGCATGGCCATCCACCAAGCGGGCGCAGCCGTGATCGCCAAGCTTGCGGATCTGGCCACCAACGATCAGCGTTCGCCCTTGTTCGGTGCGGGCAACGCCGGAGTGGTCGCGCGCGACGGCCGTCTGTTCCGTCGCGATGATGAAATGCGAAGCGAGAGTTATGCCGACATCCTCGGCCGCGCCGGCCTGAAGGAGATCGATGCCCGCGGCAAGGGTGCCGCCGACCCTGCGTCGCAATCCACCTACGCCATGCACGCCCATGGCGCGGTGTTCGCCGAGGTCAAGGTCGATCCTGATCTCGGCCAGATCCGCGTCAGCCGCCTGGTCGGCGCTTTCGCCGCAGGCCGGATCATCAATCCTCATCTGGTTCGCAGTCAGATCTTCGGCGGCATGATTTGGGGCGTATCATTCGCGCTGCATGAGCATGCCGTGATGGACCAGCGCTCCGGGCGGACACTCAACCCCAACCTCGCCGAATACCACATTCCTGTTAATGCCGACGTGCCGCACCTGGACGCCATCCTGGTCGACGAGCACGATCCGCACGTCAATGCGCTCGGCATCAAGGGTGTCGGCGAAATCGGCGTCACGGGCTCGGCCGGTGCGATCGCGAACGCGGTCTGGCATGCGACAGGAGTCCGGGTGCGTCGTTTCCCGATCAGGATCGAGGATCTCGTGACGACGGCCTCAAACGAGGCGACGACGAGCGCGTAGTCGGGTGGACGGCAGCAATCGGCATGCACCCAAATGCCGCTGAACTATGGCCGCGTTGGCGCGCAGGCTGCGTTGTTCTGTCCTCTTGATCGCGAGACTTGATTATCGGACTTGATGGCATAACTGGCACGGGTCGGGGTCCGTAAATCCTGATCGTTGGACGGATCACACCAGGGCGTGTAAAGTGAACGAGGACCAAGTTCACTGATGAGTCTTTCAAGCCCGTTTATCCGTCGGCCTGTCGCTACGACGCTGCTGACGTTCGGGTTGGTCGCCGCCGGCATCATCGCTTTTTTCAAACTCCCGGTATCGCCGCTACCCGATGTCGATATCCCGACCATTTCGGTGCAGGCGATACTGCCGGGCGCGAGCCCCGGGGACGTGGCGACCACGGTCGCAAGTCCGCTGGAGCGTCACCTCGGCCAGATCGCCGATGTCACCGAGATGACGTCGGCCAGTTCACTCGGCTCGACGCGCATCAATCTGCAGTTTGGCATCGACCGCAACATCAACGGCGCCGCACGCGACGTCCAGGCCGCGATCAACGCAGCGCGTGCCGATCTGCCGGCCGCACTGCGCAGCAATCCCACCTATCGCAAGTTCAATCCGGCCTCGGCGCCGGTCCTGATCTACACGCTGACGTCGGACACGCTGACGCCCGCCGAACTGTATGACGCGGCTTCCACCGTGCTGGCGCAGAAATTGTCGCAGGTCGAAGGCGTCGGCGAAGTCAGCGTCAGCGGCGGATCGCTGCCCGCCGTGCGTGTCGAACTCGCTCCACCATCTCTCTATAAATACGGCATCGGTCTGGAAGACGTCCGCGCAGCGCTTGGCAGCGCCAATGCCCACAGTCCGAAGGGCGGCATCGACGTCGGAGACCGGCGCTACCAGATCTATTCAAACGATCAGGCCATCAAGGCGGCGGACTACAAATCGCTGGTGGTCGCCTATCGCAACGGCGCGGCGGTCCGCCTGACAGACGTCGGCGAGGTGCTCGATTCCGTGGAGAACCTGCGCAATCTGGGCCTTTCCAACGGCAGGCTGGCGGTCATGATGATCGTGTACCGACAGCCCGGCGCCAACATCATCGGGATGGTCGATCACGTGAAGGCGCTGATGCCGCAACTGCGGGCATCGGTCTCACCCGCGATCGACGTCAATCTCGCGGTCGACCGCTCGATCACAATCCGGACCTCGCTGCGGGACGTCGAAATCACGCTCGTCATTGCCGTGATTCTGGTAATCCTCGTGGTGTTCGCATTCCTGCGCAGCGCCCGGGCAACGCTGGTGCCGGTGGTGGCCGTAGCGGTATCGCTGGTCGCGACCTTTGCGGTCATGTATCTGTTCGGATACAGCCTCAACATCTTCTCACTGATGGCACTCACGGTCGCGACCGGATTTGTGGTCGACGACGCCATTGTCGTGCTGGAAAACATTTCCCGCCACCTTGATGCGGGCAAGCCGCCACTGGAAGCCGCGCTGCTGGGGTCGAGCGAGGTCGGCTTCACGGTGCTGTCGATGACCGTGTCGCTGATCGCAGTGTTTGTCCCGATCCTGCTGATGGGTGGCCTGGTCGGCAAGCTGTTCCGCGAATTTGCCATGACGATCACCATTGCCATCGTGATCTCGCTGGTGGTTTCGCTGACGACAACGCCGATGATGTGCGCCGTGCTGCTTCGCGCGGAGCGCGATCGCCCGCATGGACGGATCTATCGTGCGAGCGAGCGCGTCTTCGAGGCGCTGCTGAATTTCTATCGGCGGACGCTTGCCGTTGCACTGCGCCATCCGCGCTCGGTCATGCTGATTCTCGTTGCAACCCTCGGCCTGAATTTCCATCTTTACGGCGCCGTTCCAAAGGGCTTCGTCCCGCAACAGGACACCGGACTGCTGATCGGATCCATTCAGGCCGATCAAAGCATCTCGTTTCAACTGATGCAGCAGAAACTCAGGCAGTTCGTCGACATCATCAGGACCAATCCGGCAGTCAATGTCGCCGTCGGCTTCACCGGCGGTGGCGGGGCGGGACCGGGCGGCGGCTCGACGAACTCCGGCACTGTATTCGTCTCCCTGAAGCCGCTCCGCGATCGCGAGCTTTCCGCCGAGCAGGTGATCGGCGTGCTGCGGAGCGAGCTCGCCGCGGTGCCGGGCGCCACGCTGTTCCTGCAGGCGGTCGGCGATCTCGGCACCGGCGGACGCTCGGGTAACGCGCAATATCAGTACACGCTGCAGGGATCGACGTCCGAAGAGCTGAACGAGTGGACGCCGAAGATCGTCGCGGCGCTTCAGACCGTGCCGGCTCTTGCCGACGTCAGCAGCGACCAGCTCAACAACGGCCTCGCGGCCAACGTGACCATCGACCGCGATACCGCCTCACGACTCGGAATCACGGTCAGCCAGATCGACAGCACACTGTACGATGCTTACGGTCAGCGGCAAGTCTCGACCATCTATGTGGCGCGCAACCAGTACCACGTGATCATGGAGATCGCGCAGGCGTATTTGCAGAACCCGCAGATGCTCAGAGACGTTTATGTCAGCACCTCGGGCGGACCGGCCAGCGGCTCGCAAACGACCAACGCCGTGGCCGGGACTGTCGTATCGTCGACACAGGCCGCATCGGTCAATTCGGTGGCGGCCAGCGCCGTACGGAATCTTGCAACCAACTCGATCGGCGCCACCGGCAACAGCGCATCGTCGACCGGGACGGCCGTCAGCACCAGCCAGGAGACCATGATTCCGCTCTCGAGCGTCGCCCGATTTGCGCAGGGCCAGACCCCGCTTGTCGTCAACCATCAGGGAGTTCTGGTCGCAAACACGATCTCGTTCAATCTCGCCCCCGGCGTTTCGCTGAGCACGGCGATTACGACGATCGAGGAGACCATGAACCGGATCGGGGTTCCAACGACGATCCGCGGCTCGTTCCAGGGCGCCGCCAAAATCTTTCGGGAATCGCTCAGCAGCGAGCCGTTTCTCGTCCTCGCGGCGTTCGCGACGATCTACATCTCGCTCGGGATGCTCTATGAAAGCTTCGTCCATCCGCTGACGATCCTGTCCACGCTGCCTTCGGCCGGCGTCGGCGCGGTTCTGGCGCTGATGCTGTTTCACACCCAGTTCGACATCATTGCGATGATTGGGGTGATCCTGCTGATCGGCATCGTGAAAAAGAACGCCATCATGATGATCGATTTCGCGCTCGATGCCGAGCGTGTGAATGGCCTGGCACCGGCCGAGGCGATCTACCAGGCCTGCCTGCTGCGCTTCCGGCCGATCATGATGACCACCATGGCATCCCTGCTCGGCGCGGTCCCGCTGATCGTCGGCATGGGCGAAGGCAGCGAGTTTCGCCGGCCACTCGGCATCACGATCATCGGAGGACTGGTGCTGAGCCAGATCCTGACCCTCTATACCACGCCGGTCGTCTATCTGTATCTTGATCGCTTCCGGCATTGGAGCAGGCGAAGGCGGCGGGGCAGCTGATCGCTGGTGATCGCCAAGTTTATGCGGGATCAAGACTTTTAGCCCGATCGGTGGAGGTTTTGGACGAAAACGTCACCCTTGCAAAAACCTAACGCTCGTTAGAAACTGTTTCGGGGCGGCCCCGTCCGTGGATCGACCATGGAGGGCTGAAATAAGCTAAAATAAAGGGAGGCTGCCGATGGATCGCGCCACCGAGATCGCATTGTGCAAGAAGCTCTTGCACTATGTCGACACGCGAACCACCGCGCTTGCCGATGCGCCGTGGGAAAACAGCGTCGACGCCTTTTCCTCGCCCGAGCGTCTCGTCCGCGAACAACAGACCCTGTTTCGCGATTATCCGCTCCTGATGGGCATTTCGTCGGAATGGGCCGAGCCCGGCCAGTACCGCACCGACGATCTCGCCGGCATTCCGATTCTGACGGTGCGTGGAAACGACGGCGTCCTGCGCGCGTTTCTTAACGTCTGCCGCCATCGCGGCGCCAAGGTCGCTGACGGTTGCGGCGCAACGAAGTTGTTTCGTTGTCCCTATCACGCCTGGACCTACGATCTTACCGGGCAATTGAAAGCCATTCCCGCCGAGGCCGCGTTCGCCAATGTCCGGGAAAGCCGCCCAGCGCTGACGGCTCTGCCGCTATGCGAGAAATACGGGTTGGTCTGGGTCGTGGCGCGACCGGCAGCGGACGGGGCAACCACGTTCGATATCGATCCGTGGCTCGGTGGCCTTGGACCGGAACTCGCCTCTTATCGTATCGATACCTATCATTACTACGATCGGCGACTGGTGCCTGAGAACGCGAACTGGAAGATTCTCGTGGATACCTTTCTGGAGGGCTATCACATCGGGTTCCTGCACAAGGACTCGCTGGGCTCGATTCTTTACGGCAACGTCAGCGACTTCGAAGCGTTCGGAAACAACGCACGTGTGATCTTTCCACGCAAAAAACTTGCCCGGCTGCGTGAACAGCCCGAAGCCGAGTGGAGCCTGATGCGCAATACCGCCATCGTCTATCTGCTGTTTCCCAACACGCTGATCGTGCCGCAAGGCGACCACTTCGAGATTCAGCGGATTTTTCCGGTCGACGGACGGATCGATCGCGCGGTCATGGAAACCGGATTTTATGTGCCGAAGAAACCCACCACCGAGGAAGAGAAGCTGCATTGGGAGAAGAATTTCGACCTGCTGGTCAAGGTGGTCTCCAACGAGGATTTCCCGACCGGGCGCAGCATGCAAATCGGGTTCGGCTCCGGTGCGCAAACCCACGTCGTGTACGGTCAGGTTGAGCCCGGGATGATTCACTACCACCAGGGATTGCGCCGCGCGCTAAGCCTGCCGGTCGACGCCGGCTTGCCGAAGGATCGTTAGGCAATACTGACTAGATCAATTCGGGTGTTCATCATTGACACCCGGACGACAGGCGTGCGGAACTGCCCAGAACGAGGATGATTAAAGGACGGTCCGGAATGTAGGCCCCCACCCCATGGGCTCGCTTCGTCGATCGTTGCCCGGATGGCACGGTGCGGCCAAAGCAAGCCAATATCGGGATGAGGGATTGACCGAAAGCCGGCAAAAGACCGGCGCGGTCGCACCAAGGGGAAGCAGATGTCAACGGGACTACCGGTTCGGCCCGCGTGCGGGCACGAACATTCTTTCGTTCGACCATTGCACGGCCGGGTCGCATGAGTGCGCTGGAGGCGCGCACGGAATCGGTCGGCGGCCCGGTTCAGCTGTCCGTTGCGGGCGTCGCCAAGCGGTTCGGCGGCGTCACCGCCGTTCAGGACATTTCATTCGATCTGCGCAAAGGGCAAATTCTTTCCATCATCGGTCCGAACGGCGCCGGCAAGACGTCGCTGCTCAACATGATCTCGGGGTTCTACAAGCCCGATAGCGGCCGCATTCTGCTCGAAGACCGGGACATTACCCGCCGCAAGCCCAGCGAAGTCGCCGCCCTGGGAATTGCACGGACATTTCAGAACATCGCGCTGTTCAGCGGGCTCACCGTTCTCGACAATCTCATGCTCGGCCGTCACGTCCGGATGCGCGCGGGCGTGTTCGGCAGCGCGATCTACTGGGGCATGGCCCAGCGCGAGGAAATCGCCAATCGCGAAGTCTGCGAGGAACTGATCGACTTCCTGAAATTGCAGGACCTCCGCAAGCAGCAGACCGGCGCGCTGGCCTACGGCCTGCGCAAACGGGTCGAACTCGGACGGGCGCTGGCGCTCGAGCCGAGCGTGATCCTTCTCGACGAGCCGATGGGCGGCATGAACCAGGACGAGAAGGAGGACATGGCGCGCTACATTCTTGACGTCAATCAGGAGCGCGGCGTTTCCGTTGTGCTGATCGAACATGACATGGGCGTTGTCATGGATATCTCCGACCACGTCGTCGTACTCGATCGCGGCCGCAAGATCGCGGAAGGCACGCCAGCTGCCATGCAGCGTGAGCCCGCGGTGATCGAGGCCTATCTCGGAACCAAATCATGACCCAATTCAACAGCGGCCTTGCCGACAGTCCCGCAACATCGACGCTGCCGAAACTGCTTGAACGCAACGCGGCCTCGTTCGGGCACTCGCCTGGCATGCGCGAAAAGGATTTCGGCATCTGGAAAACCTGTTCCTGGCAGGATTATCTGGGCAATGTGCGCGACTTCGCACTGGGGCTTGCCGCGCTGGGTTTCAAGCGCGACGACAAGCTGTCGGTGGTGGGCGACAATTGTCCGCGGCTCTATTGGGCCCAGCTTGCCGCACAGGCGCTGGGTGGTATCGCCGTGCCGGTCTATCAGGACGCGATCGCAACCGAACTGGTCTACGTGCTCGATCACGCGGAAGTATCTGTCGTGGTCGCGGAGGATCAGGAGCAGGTCGACAAGATCCTGTCCCTGAAGGACGAACTGCCGCATCTGCGCGCCATCATCTATGATGACCCGCGTGGCCTCGGCAGCTACGACGATGCGATGCTGCAATCGGTTGTCGCGACCCGAAGATCCGGTCAGGCCTTCGGCGAAGCCAACCCGGATTATTTCGCGCGCGAGCTCGCTCAAGGTACTGCCGACGACGTCGCGATGATCGCCTATACGTCGGGCACCACGGGACGCCCAAAAGGCGCGCTGCTCAGCCATCGCAACCTGATCGCCACCTCGGAAACCTACTTCAAGGTGGAGACCGCCAAGGCGGGGGACAACTGGCTGGCCTATCTGCCGATGGCGTGGGTCGGCGACACGATCTTTTCACTCAGCGCCGCGCTGGTTTGCGGCGTTACCGTCAATACCCCGGAAAGTCCTGAAACCGTGCGCCGCGACCTGCGCGAGCTTGGACCGCATGGCATCGTCGCGCCGCCACGTATCTGGGAAAGCCTCTTGACCGATATCCAGGTCAAGGCCGCCGACGCCAGTTGGCTCAAGCGCCGGACTTACAATTATTTTGCGGATCTGGCGCGCCGGCGCGAGCTGATGAAGAGCGATCGCAAACCGATTCCTTTCGCCACCGAACTCGCCTACCGGATCGGCGACGTCATCGTCTACGCTCCGGTACGCGACCAGATGGGGCTTGGCAACGCCCGCTGGGCCCTGACCGGTGGCGCGCCGCTCGGCGCCGATACATTCCGCTTCTTCCGTTCGTTCGGCATCAACCTCAAGCAGATTTATGGCGCGACCGAATTGAGCGCGCTGGCCTGCACGCAGAGTGACGCCGACGCCGACCCCAATACGGTCGGCCAGCCGGTGCCGGGCTTCGAAGTCCGTATCGATGATGCCGGCGAAGTGCAGGTGCGTGGCCCCGGCGTGTTTGTCGGCTACTACAAGCAGGATGACGCGACCCGTGCCGCAATGACGCCCGATGGCTGGCTGAAGACCGGCGACGCCGGCTTGATCAGTCCGGATGGCCAGCTAGCCATCATCGATCGCGCAAAGGACGTCGGAAAGCTGTCGGACGGCAGCCCGTTCGCGCCGCAGTTCACCGAGAACAAGCTGAAATTCAGCCCGTTCATCCGCGAGGCTGTGACGTTCGGGGACGGACGGCCTTTCGTAACCGCGATGATTGCCATCGACCTCAGCACCACCGGCGCCTGGGCGGAACGTCGCCGCCTGCCCTATTCGAGCTTCATGGATCTCAGCCGCAAGCCTGAAGTGGCTGCGTTGATTACCGAGGAAATCGCCAAGATAAATACCACGCTGCCTGAACCCAATCGAATACGCCGTTTCCTTTTGCTCAACAAGGAGCTCGAGGCCGACGACGCCGAGATCACCCGTACCCGCAAGGTCCGCCGCGGTTTCGTCGCCGAGAAATATGCCGGCGTCATCGAAGCCTTCTACAGCGGCGCCGGCAATGTAGAGGTGACGATGGACATCACCTTTGAGGACGGCCGCAAAACCACGTTGACGTCCAACATCGCCATTCACGGCGGGAGTCCGGCAGCCGGCAGGAAGGCGGCCTAGACGATGGGTGAGGATTCCGAATTCTTCTTCTCGCTGATCGTCAACGGCATCTCGATCGGGATGTTATACGCGTTGATCGCGCTTGGTTTCGTGCTGGTCTACAAGGCGACCGAAGCACTGAATTTCGCCCAGGGCGAATTCGTAATGCTCTCGGGTTACATAGCGGCAGCCCTGCTCACCGCCAAAGGCGTGCCGGTGATCGCGGCCATCATCGGCACCATCGCGATCATGATCGGCTTCAGCTTCGCACTGGAGCGGGTGGTGCTGCGCCCCTTGCTGGGACGGCCGATCGTCGCCGTCATCATGGCAACCATCGGCCTTGCGGCGATTCTGCGCGGCCTGCCGCCACTGACGTTCGGGGCGGAAACGCGTGCGGTGCCGCTGCCGATCGGTGATGATCCGCTAGTGATCGGCCCCGCCACGGTGCCGCCGATTCAGGCCATTGGTTTTGTAGTCACGCTGATATTTCTTGGCGGCTTCACCTGGTTCTTCAGCAAGAGCCGCACCGGCGTCGCCTTGCGCGCGGTCGCCGAAAACCAGCAGGTCGCGGCCGCCATGGGCATCAATGTCGAGCGGTATTTCGCCCTGGCCTGGGCGATGGCCGGCATCGCCTCCGCCGTCAGCGGAATCGTCTGGGGCAACATGCTCGGCGTCGATGTCCAACTCGCACTGGTCGGCCTCAAGGTGTTCCCGGTCGTGATCCTCGGCGGTCTTGATTCGATCGCCGGCGCCGTGGTCGGCGGCTTGACCGTCGGCGTCGTGGAGAGCCTGACCGCCGGATATGTCGATCCCTATGTCGGTGGCGGCACCAAGGACTTCGCGCCTTATCTCTTGATGATCGTGGCGCTGATGTTCAGGCCCTACGGCCTGTTCGGCAAACGCAAGATCGAACGGGTATAGGGACGAAACCACGATGTTTCATCGCGAGACCGGGGTTTTCAAGACCAGTTACGCCGCCGATATGGCGCTATACCCGTTGCCGATTGCGCGCGGCACGGTAATCGCATTGTTGGTCCTGTTCGTCGTGATCGTGCCGGCCGTATTCGGCGAGTACTACCTCTCCATCATCAATCTGGTGCTGATCTCTATCGTTGGTGCGCTCGGTCTCAACATCCTTGTGGGTTACACCGGCCAGATCTCGATCGGTCACGGCGCCTTCATGTCGGTCGGTGCCTATACCGCGGCCAATCTGGCGGTCCGGGCCGGGCTGCCGTTCTGGATCACGTTGCCCGCTGGCGGCCTGATGGCGGCGCTGGTCGGCGCGGTGGTCGGTATTCCGAGCCTTCGCATCAAGGGACTCTATCTCGCGATCGCAACGCTCGCCGGCCAGCTGATCATTGAATGGATCATCAATCACGTGCCGTGGATTTCCGGGGGCACCCAGGCGTCGATCCAGGTGCCGCGCCCGTCATTGTTCGGTCACGAAATGAAGACGCAAGGAGAGCTCTATTTCTTCCTGCTGTTTTTCGCGCTGATCGCGATCGTCGCCGCACTCAATCTGGTGCGCAGCCGGATCGGTCGCGCCTTTGTCGCGATCCGCGATCAGGATATCGCCGCCGAGATCATCGGCATCGACATCTTTCGTTACAAATTGATCGCGTTTGCGATCTCGTCGTTCTACGCCGGCGTCTGCGGCGTGCTCTACACCTATTACTTCGGCATCGCGAATTACGAGCAATTCCAGCTCGGCGTCTCCATCGAGTACCTCGCGATGATCATCATCGGCGGATTGGGCTCGGTGCTTGGATCGATCCTGGGCGCGGCGTTCGTCTCGCTGCTGCCGCTCGCCATTCGCACGGTGATGGAGAGCGTCGGCGGCTTGTTCTTTGCTGCCAATGAAATGGCCACTGTGGTTTCGAGCATGCGGCTCGTTATCTTCGGGGCGCTGATCATCGTGTTCCTGGTCATGGAGCCGGAAGGATTGAACCGGCTTTGGCGTAACATCCGGAATTATTTCAGGGTCTGGCCGTTCTCCTATTAGGCACGGGCTCGCAACACGGGAGGAAGCAATGATGCACGCGAAAAGCGCCTGGACGGCAGCAGCGATCCTGGCCGGCACGATGGTTTTAGGGGTGTATTCGGCCAGTGCACAGGAAAAGGAGGTGCTGTTCGGCGAGCAATGCGACCGGACCGGACCGACGCAGAATGTCGGCATCTTCATGTGTCCCGGTTTTCAGGATTACATTTCGTTGGTGAACAGCAAGGGCGGCGTCGAGGGATACAAGATCAAGGTTCTGGAGATCGACAACGAATACAAGGTGCCTCCCGCGATGGAGGCCCACGAACGTTTCAAGAAGGAAGGCGAGATGATTGAGGCGCTTTACGGTACGCCACAAACCGCCGCGCTCACCTCCAAGCTGGCCGAAGACAAGATCGTCGGTACGTCGCCGGGGTTCGGCACCGCTGCCGGCGCGGATGGCAAGCGCTTCCCGTATATGTTCCCGATCGCGGCAACCTACTGGTCACAGGGTGCCGCCGCGGTCGCCTTCGCCAAGAAGCAGCTTGGCGACAACTTGAGCGGCAAGAAGATCGGCTATCTATTTTACGACAACCCGGCCGGCAAGGAACCGATTGTGATCCTCGAAGACCTCGCGAAGAAGGAGGGTTTCGAATTGCGAACCTTCGCGGTGCCGCCGCCGGGCGTCGAACTCGGCGCGCAGGTGCTGGATATCACCGGCCGGTTCAAACCCGATTTTCTCATCACGCATCTGTTCGGCCGCGCGCCCTCGGTCTCCATCAAGGAACTCAAAGGCAAAGGCTATCCGCTGAGCAAGGTGATCTCGCTGGTGTGGGGAGCCTCCGAAGCCGACGTGCGGGCGGCGGGCGGATTTGCCGTCGCCGAGGGCTACAACACTCTGCAGTTCGCGGGTGTCGGCGAGGATTTCCCCGTGATCAAGGAAATCACCGAGATGTACAAAGCGCAGGGCAAGCCGGCGCCGAAGGAGATCGACACCTCGGTCTACTACAATCGCGGTATTGTGTGGGCGGCCATGCATGTCGAGGCGCTTCGCAACGCGATCAAGGCCGAGAAAGGCGGAAAGCCGACCACCGAAGATATGAAGAACGGCATGGAACAGGTGAAGGACTTTTCCCTTGGCGGTATGGCGCCCCCGATGCAGGTGACGCCCGAGGATCATGAAGGCGGCGGATGGATCCAGGTATGGACCGTCAAAGGCGGCAAGTTTGTCAAAACGACGGATTGGTTCCAGGCCTATCGCGACGTGATCAAGGAACACCTCGCTGAGGCCAGGTAGCAGACGGCGGTGGGCGCTCGCACGGCCGCCCGCCGCTTCGGCCTGGTCGGTATCGCCCGGCAAGCCGCGCCAGTTTTTTCGGTTCCTGCGTTCGCAATGGTGAAAAATAGACATGTTGGCGATCAACAACATCGAGGTGGTTTACGACAAGGTAATCCTGGTCCTGAAGGGCGTCTCGCTGAAGATCGCGGACGGCTCCATCACCACACTGCTCGGCGCCAACGGTGCCGGCAAAACCACCACGCTGAAAGCCATCTCGGGTGTGTTGCGAACCGAACGCGGCGAGATCACCAAGGGTTCGATTGAATTCAACGGCGAGCGGATCGATGGACTACGCGCCCATCAGCTTCCGGCGCTCGGTATCGCACAGGTGTTCGAAGGCCGCCGCGTTTTCGAGCACCTGACCACCGAGGAGAACCTGATCGCAGGCGCGCATGTCCAGCGCGATTCCCGCAAGGTGCATGACGGCATCGAGCGCGTCTATGGCTATTTCCCCCGTCTCAAGGAGCGCCGTCATCAACAGTCGGGCTATCTGTCCGGCGGCGAACAACAGATGCTGGCGATCGGCCGTGCCCTGATGTCGATTCCCAGGGTGATCCTGCTCGACGAGCCGTCGCTCGGCCTGGCGCCG
>Ga0209006_10001828_pt1 | contig 19243 bp, 23 predicted proteins | sample JacPin_JW_Ref_O2_FD_188567 | JGI IMG/M metagenome (GOLD analysis project Ga0209006, IMG submission 188567) | Forest soil microbial communities from Algoma, Ontario, Canada - Jack Pine, Ontario site 1_JW_Ref_O2 (SPAdes) (version 2) | ecosystem: Environmental > Terrestrial > Soil > Boreal...
GCCGCGATCACGTACGGGCGCAGCGAGGAGGACACAAACGCATGCCCGCCCTCCCGGGCAAGGCGCAGCGCCGACTCATCCTCCTGGACGAGGCCGAGCAGCGTACGCAGAGCACCAGTGTCGCCGGCCATCTTGGTCTCCCTACCCGCCATCACCGGGCGCCGGCGCCTGCTGCTCGAGAACCAGTCGCTCCACGTGCTCGCGCGCACGAGCGATCAGGTCGCTCACCTGCGCCTCGGGCTCCTGGAAGCGGCCCAGCACGTACGCGGAGACGATCTCCGGGTCCGTCGAGTCCGGGCGACCCACGCCCACGCGCACGCGCATGAAGTCGGCGCCGCCCAGCTCGCGCTTGATCGACTTCAGGCCGTTGTGCCCCGCGAGGCCGCCGCCCAGACGCGTGCGCACATCGCCGAACGGCAGGTCGATCTCATCGTGCACCACCACAACGCGATCCAACGGCAGCTTGAACGCGCCCCGCGCCGGGCCCACGGAGCGTCCCGCGTCGTTCATGAACGTCTGCGGGCACAGCACCGCCACGCGCGGCGCCTTGGAGCCTGCCGGCGCACCCGGGGGCGCCCCCGGGTCGCCTCCCGGCACGCGACCCTCCGCGATGCGCCCACGGAAACGGTCCTTCGCGCGTCCCAGGTCCCAACGGTCAACGAGCTCCTCCGCAACCATGAAGCCCACGTTATGACGCGTGCGCGCGTAATCGCTGCCGGGGTTGCCCAGTCCGACGATCAGCCAGTCGACCGTGCCGCCACTGCCACCGCCGCCAAAAGGGCGTCGCAGGGGGCGCTACTCCTCGGAGGAGGAGTCCTCCGAGTCCCCGCTGTCCTCGCCGACAACCTCGGTCTCGGATTCGATTTCATCGGCGGTTTCGCTCTGCAGGCGCGGCGGCGAGAGTGTTGCCACGACCGTCTCCTCCAGGTCGTCCAGCGGCGTCACGCCCTCCGGCAGCTCGAGTGAGCCGAGCAGGATCGTGTCGCTGATCTGCATCTCGCCCACGTCGTGCACGATCGACTCCGGGATCGCCGTCGGCAACGCTTCCACGTTCAGCTCACGCGTGATCTGCTCGAGCACGCCGCCTTCCTTCACGCCCGGCGCATCGTCGATGCCGGTCAGTTCCAGCGGCACGACCGCGTGGATCGCCTCGTTCAAGTTCACCCGCAGCAGGTCCACGTGGATCGTCTCGCCGCGCACCGGGTGGCGCTGGGCGTCCTTCAGAACCACCGGCGTCGTTTTCCCGCCGTCAACGCTCAGGTCGAGCACCGCTCCGGAGCCCGCAAGCGCGTGGCGCAGCTCGCGCTCGTCCGCGTCGAAGCCCACGGGCTCGCCACCGCCGCCGTAAAGCACTCCGGGCACGCGGCCGGCGCGGCGCAGGCGACGCACGGCGCGCGAGCCCGAGGACACGCGGCTGTTGACGTCAAGCTTGGTCGTGGTGGTAGCCATGAGCGACTGCAGACTGTAGCAATCGGCGTGAAGCGGCTCAGAACAGCTGGTTCTCGCCGCCGAATACCTCACTCACGGAGTCATCGACGAAGATGCGACGGATCGAGTCGGCCAGCAGCTCTGCGCAGGGCAGCACGCGAACGTTGTCCGGACGACCCGCGGTGGCGATCGGCACGGTGTCCGTGACCACGATCTGCTCCAGACCCGACTCTTCGAGGTTTTTGAAGGCGTCACCGGAGAACACAGCGTGCGTCGCCGCCGCATACACGCGCGCCGCGCCTTCCTCCATGACCGTCTTCGCAGCCGCCTTCAGCGTGCCGGCGGTGTCGATCATGTCGTCCACGATCACCGCCGTGCGGCCCTTCACGTCACCGATCACGTAGCCGATCTCCGCGACCTGCTGGGCGGGGCGCTCCTTGTCCAGGATCGCCAGCTCAGCGCCGATCTTCGACGCGAAGTTCTTGTTCAGCTTCACCCTGCCCGCGTCCGGCGCCACCACCACCAGGTCCTCCAGTCCCAGGTCGCTGAAGTACTGCGTGAGCATGAACAGCGCCGTCATGTGGTCCACCGGGATCTGGAAGAAGCCCTGGATCTGGCCGGCGTGCAGGTCCATCGTCAGCACCCGGTCAGCGCCCGCCGCCTCAAGCATGCGCGCCACGAGCCGCGCGGAGATCGGCTCGCGTGGCGCGGACTTCTTGTCCTGGCGCGAGTAGCCGAACCACGGTGTCACAGCGATCACACGGTGCGCCGATGCGCCCACGGCCGCGTCGATCATGAACAGCAGCTCCATCAGCGAGTCGTTCGCCGTGACCCCCGTCTGCGGGTTGCCGCTCGTCGGCTGCACGATGAACACGTCCGCCCCGCGGATCGAGTCCTCATAGCGGCAGTACACCTCGCCGCCGGAGAATGTCTTCAGCTCCACCGGCCCCAGGTCAACCCCCAGCTTGTCCGCGATGTCGACCGCAAGCTGCCGATTGGCGCGCCCGCTGAACAGCATCAGGCGCTTGTTGTAATCGATCGGCAGGCTGGCCCGCGAGTAGTCGGTGCGCGTGTCGATCGCACTCATCTCCTTGGCAGTGTAAACGCCTGCGTCCGATCAGTCATCCTCGCGCTCCGCCCAGCCCTCGATGTTGCGCTGGCGCTCGCGCGCGATGCCCAGCGCGCCTGGGGGCACGTCGTCCACGATCACCGAGCCGGCGCCGGTGTATGCGCCGTCGCCAATGCGCACCGGCGCGACCAACGTCGTGTCCACGCCCGTGCTCACGCCCTTGCCCACCTTGGTGCGGTGCTTGGAGCGACCGTCGTAGTTGGCCGTGATCGTGGCCGCGCCCAGGTTCGTGCCCTCGCCCACGTCCGCGTCGCCGATGTAGGAGAGGTGCGGCACTTTCGTGCCCGCGCCGATGTCCGAGTTCTTGACCTCAACGAACGTCCCCACCTTGGACCCTGCCCGCAGGACCGCACCAGGGCGCAGGTAGCCGAACGGCCCCACGCTCGCCCCGTCCTCCAGCACGCAGTCCACCAGATAGGAGTGGCGGATCGTGCAGCCACGGCCGATCCGCGTCGCGCCGCGGATCGTCGTGAACGGCTCAATCGTCGTGTCCTGTCCGATCTGCACATCCACGTCGATCACAGTGGCAGCCGGGTCGACGATGCCCACACCGGCCTGCATGTGGCGCTCGTGAATCGCGTGCTGCGCGATCGCGCGCACGCGCGCCAGCGCGGGACGATCGTTGATCTGCAGCACCAGGCGCTCGTCCTCGACCGCGTGTGCAGCCACCTTCGCACCGTCCTCGCGCAGCAGATCCAGCACCTGCGGCAGATACAGCTCGTGCTGAGCATTCTCAGCGGTGAGCCGTGGCAGCGTGCTCGTGAGGGCCTGCGCGGTGAAGACGAAGATGCCGGTGTTCACCTCGCGGATCTCGCGCTCGGCCTGCGTGGAGTCCCCGCGCTCCTTCGTCTCCACCACCCGCACAACCGCGCCGTCGGAGTCGCGCACCACCCGTCCGTAGCCGGTCGGATCCTCGAGTACCGTCGTCGCCATCGTCGCCTGTGCGCCGCCGCCCGCGTGGGCGGCCAGCAACTCGACGATCGCCTCCGCGCTTACCAGCGGCACGTCTCCGCTCAGCACCAACACCGGCGACGTCGGCTCGAGTGAGGAGCCGAGCATCCCCATCGCCGCCCTGACAGCCCCTCCCGTCCCGTCCGGCTGCTCCTGCACCGCCAGCTCCACTCCCTTCGGCAGTACCTTCTCGAGTGCCCGCGCCGGCGAGTCCACAACCACCACGCGCTTCGCGCCCGCCTCGAGCGCTGCCGCCACCGGCCACAGGACCATCGGCCGCCCGCACAGCTCGTGCAGGACCTTCGGCGTCTGCGAGCGCATACGCGTGCCCTGTCCTGCCGCGAGGATCAGAACGGTGGGGGCGCTCACCCGAGCAATGCTATTCCAGGGCGGGCGTGTCTCCGTGGCGTGCACCGGTGCCACCATCCTGCTCGTAGCGCGACAGCCACTTTCTGATGGCGTTGTCCGACACCCCGTACCGACGACCCGCGCCCGCGTAGCCGAGCGTGGCGATGTCGCTGATCAGCTGCGCATGCGGTGGACGGACTGCCTTGCGAAGCTCAGGTCGAGCGCGTCCGTCGCGTCTGTAGCGGCTGCCGCAGTAGCGCGAGCAGTACCGCTGCGAACGATGACTGGGCCAAAATTCAAGGCCGCAGCGAAGGCAGGCGCGCCGTTCGGGCTCGAGGCGGTTTTGGCGACCGCAGTGAGTATCAAGCGTCGCCGCGCAGTTCGGACACACGACCCGCAGGTTCGTCAGGCGGTGATCGTCAGCCACACCGTTGATGTGGTCGAGGATCAGGGACATCCGCCGACCCACCCATATCTCGCCCTGACCGCAAAGCTCGCATTCACGCGCCTTCAACCCTTGCTTGAACAGGCGCTCCTTGAGGTGCCCGCGCGAGTAGCTCGAACCTCTCGTCAGAACGAGACTCAGGGGAACGGGGTCTCGTCGCAGCGCTTCGTTACGAGCCCGGTCCGGATCGAAGTGGTCGATGGGTATGAGCCAAACGTCCTCGACGTATCGCCGCAGGGTTCGATGGTTACCCCCCGCTGGGCGCATGCCCAGCCGCCGCAGCGCCTCTGAGTAGGATCGAGACGCGGCAACGGCAGCACGCGCCTGCTCGCTCGAATATCGCGGACCCCGCGCCGGCACGAACACATGTTCGCAATCGACGAGGACGGTTTGCTCCAGCTGGGGAGCCTGGGCTCGAACCAGGACTTGAAGAGCCAAAGTCTTCCGGGCTGCCTATTACCCCACTCCCCAGTGGGCTTACATCGTCGCACGTGAAGCCACGCCGGCACCGGACACCCCGCCGTCGGAGCGGCAGGCGCCGGGGGTAACCGCGCAGCAACACGTGCATCCTGCGAGCCTGCAAGGATTCCTGCGCTTGCCGGACGCCACGACAAGAGGCGGGAGAGCACTGGGAGCGTCGCTGGCGGCGGTCTTGCTGGTGTGCGCCTACGCGTTCCTCACCGTTGCGGCGCCGACCGCCACGGCGTCAGCGGTCTGCGCCGGCGCAAACGTCCATCCCAGCGCGGCCAACGTGCTGCAAGCGGACGCCGCGACCCTCTGCCTGGTCAACCAGGTGCGCCTCGCGCATGGGCTGCACCCTCTGCGCGCCAACCGCGAACTTGGCCGCGTCGCCCACAGCCAGGTGACCTCCATGGTCAGCCATGACTACTTCGCCGATGTTCGTCCCACCGGCCAGACGCCCCTGTCGCTGGTGGCAGTCACGCGCTACCCCGCGCACGCCGCGGAGTTCTCCATCGGCCAGAACATCGCGTGGGGCACAGAAGGCTTTACGACGCCGGCGCACATCGTCGCCGCATGGATGGCGTCGGCGCCGCACCGCGAAATCATGCTCAGCAGCATCTACCGCAACGCGGGCGTGGCCGTGATGCCCGCCGTTCCCACGATTCTCGCTTCGAGCGGCACGGGCGCGACGTACGCGATCGAGTTCGGCGTGCGACTATCCGCCAGCGCCGCGCGACGCTAGGAGCGCCGGCCACCCGAGCGCCGCGGCACGCGACCGGCTTCAGCGCCTGCCTCGAGAGCTGGGCCACCGGCGGAGGCGATACCCAGCACGCGCATCGCCTTCAGCCCGAGGCTCAGCTTCTCGCGACCGTCACTGGAGCTGACGTCAAGGCCGGACAGCTCGCGCACGCGCTCCAGGCGGTAGTAGATGGTGTGGCGGTGGGTGAACAGGCGCTGCGCGGTGCCGGCGACGTTGCCGTCCGCCTCCAGGAAGGTCTCAAGCGTGCGCACCAGATCCGTCTCGTACTGCTCGTCGTAGGCGACCAGCGGCTCAACCGTCTCCGCATAGAAGCGCTGTAGCTCGCTTGGGTTCTCGCTCATGGACGACAGCAGCAGACGGTATGCACCCGTCTCATCGAACGCTAATGCGGCGCCGTTGCTCGAGCCCTGCGCCACGTTCGCCGCGAGCAACGCCTCGCTGGCGGCACGCGGCAGCTCGGAGGGGTCTTCCGTGATGCGACTGCGCCCCAACGCGAACACGTAGCCCGCAAGGCTCGCTTCCATCTCGTTGAGAATCGCCTGCGCGGCCCGCGCCGCGCTCGCCTCATCGCCGCCGGGAACCAGCACCAGCACCTCCGCGCCGGGAATCCCCTCGCGCTCGGACAGAGCGGCGATGGAGCGGCTGGACACAGCGCGCGCGCCGCGCTCGGCCACCGCGCGAACCCGCCCGCGCCAACCCTCGTCGGTCGGTGTCTGCGGGTGGGCGCGCGCGACGATCATGCTCGCGCCATCCTCGATCGTCAGCGAGAGGTCTTTGGCGCGCTCCAGCAGCGCGTCGCGGTCGGTCAGCTCGCGGCGCAGGATCGCCCGCAGGAAATCTGAGGAAGCTGTTTCCGAGACGCGCTCCGGTGCGCGCACCCGCTCCACCTCCGAGGCGATCATCGTCAGCAGCAGCCTGCGCATCGACGCGCTGGGCTCGGTCTTGGCGCGCATGTGCAGCGTCCCCACCACAGTGTCTGCCACGCGCAGCGGAGCGCTTATCACGCCCTCGCCCTGAGACAGCAGCGAGCGCTCCTCGGCCGGCGAGCGCGCCGCCACCGCGAGCGTTGCGCCCCATGCGTCTGTGACCGCCAGGCTCGCCTCCAGCGCGCGGGCGGCCGCGCGCACGACCTCTGGTAGGCCCGCTCCCGACTCGACCGCCTCTGTGATCGCGTCCAGCGCCGCGAGGTCTGACACGCGGTCAGCCCCAGTAGTAGACGGCTACAAGCGCGCCGACCACCCCGACGCCCAGCAGTACCGCGAGCACGTACAGCGACAGCACAGTTGCCGCCACCCGCTCCCACACACGTGAGTAGGACGACCACACGGGGACGAGGATCAGCCCTGTGAACAGCCCAAGGCTGACCACCGCCGCAGCCACTGCAACCAACTCGTTGATCTGCGTCCTATTCATCGATCTCGCCGGAATTGTGACGCACGAGGCCGTCGCTCGCGGGCCGCGCGAACGACGCGTCGACGGGTACGGCGCAGATCGGCGCCGGCACACGCCCGGAAAGCGACCCGGCCGCCGCCCTCGCGAGCACCAGACCCCCCTCCGGAGAGCGCCCGGAGTGTGGAAACAGACCGATCACCGTGGGGCCCGATCCGCTCACCAGCGCAGGCTCGGCCCCTGCCCTTTGTGCCTGCTCGAGGGCATTCGCGATCTCGGGGCACAGCGACACCGCTGCGCGCTGGAGATCGTTGTGCAGGAGCTCCGTCGCCGCGGGAAGCGGCGCGCCGTGCTCCAGGGCGGAGTAGAGCTCCGCATGACGCGCGCTCAACTCGATCTCCGTGCGAGTCTGCCCCAGGCGATCCGCCTCGCGGTAGACATCCGCGGTCGACAGCGCCACGTCCGCCGCAAGCACCAGCACACCGAACCGTGACCTAGCCGGCGCCAGCTCCCGCAGTCGCTCGCCCGCACCGCTGGCCAGCCAGCGCCCGGGCGAGATCTGCGCGGGTACGTCCGCCCCCAACTCCCCCGCAAGCGCCCGCAGCAGCTGCTCGTCGCCCAGTCCCGACGCGTGCCGCGCCAGCCGCAGTGCCGCCGCGGCGTCCGCGGACCCGCCGCCGAGGCCCGCCGCCACGGGAATCCGCTTGAGGATGCGCAACCGCAGCGGCGGCGCCCGCCACCCGGTACTCGCGCGGAAGGCGCGCAGCGCCGCGGCCGCCAGGTTCTCGTTTGGGTCGCCGGGCACGCCCGGGCACACGACCTCGTCGCGTTCGCTGCTCACGCCCGCAGCTTCCAGCGTCAGCTCGTCCGCAAGCGAGATCGACTGCATCACGCTCACCAGCTCGTGCCTGCCGTCGCTCTCGCGCACTGGGCCGACGAACAGCCCGAGGTTGATCTTCGCCGGGGCCAGCGCGCGGTGCACGCCCGGCGCGAAGGCGTCCTCGCCGCTCATCGCTCGCTCCGTCTGCCCCTCATAGCTGCAATATGCGCGCAAGCGCCCTGAATTCCTCCGGCGCCAGACGCTCCGCGCGCGCGTCCGGCGGCTGCCCCAGCACCGCCAGCGCCTCGCGTACCTGCTCGCGGGATGGCTGTCGTGCGGCTCCGGGCAAGCCTCCCGACAGCGCCAGCGACCCGGCGAGGGTCTTGCGCCGATGCGCGAAGCCGCCCGCCACGAGCCAGCGCAGCCCGGGCCCCACCGGCTCGCTCTCGCGCCGGCGCATCCCCACCAGCACGGAGTCGACGTTGGGGACCGGGTGGAACACCGTCCGCGGGATTGCACGCAGCACGGCGACATCGCACTCCAGCTGGGCCAGCACCGAAGGAGCGCCGTAGGAGCCCTTCTCCGCGACGCCACCGCGCGAGCGCCCCGCCGGCTGCGCGGCGAGCCGTTCGCCCACCTCTCGCTGCACCATCGCCACCCACATCGACACGCTTCGCAACTCCTCGATCGTGCGCAGCAGCACGCTCGTCGCCACTCCGTACGGGAGGTTGGCCACGACCTTCGTCGGCACCGGATCGAGCGCAGCCAGCTCGAGGGTCACCGCGTCCGCCCAGTACACGGTCACGTTCGAGTGGGGATCGGTCGCATCGCCCAGCGCCTCCCGCAGACGCTCGTCGATCTCCACCACGTGCACGTGTGCGACCTGCTGCGCGAGGTACTCCGTGAGCACGCCCAGGCCGCCACCGACCTCCAGCACGACGTCCTCGCTCCCCAGCTCCGCCGCACGTCCGATCACGCCGAGGATGTTCGAGTCGATCAGGAAGTTCTGGCCGAGATCGCGATCGGGCCGCACGCCGAAGCTACGCATCCTACGCAGGCTGGGTTGAGCCGGGCCATCGCCGGCCACAGCGCTCACGCCCAGCCGAAGACGCGAGCCGCGTTGCGCGTCACAGCGGCGCCAAGCTCGTCCACGCTGACGCCGCGGAGCTCCGCCAGGAAGGCGGCCGTGTGCGCCACGAGAGCCGGGCGGTTGCGTTCCTTGCGCACGACCTGCGGCGTGAGGTAGGGGGCATCGGTCTCCACCAGCAGCGCGTCGTCGGGCACGAGGCGGGCCGCGGCCGCCAGCTCGACCGCATTCTTGTAGGTGACGTTGCCCGCGAAGGAGATCATGTACCCGCGCTCGAGGCACTCGAGCAGCCGCTCAGGCATCGAGAAGCAGTGCATCACCACGCTCACCCCCTCGGCTTCTGCCGCCAGTTGATCCAGCGTGTCATCGTCCGCGGCGCGCGTGTGGATCACCAACGGCTTGGCCGTCTCGCGCGCGATCTGGATCTGGCCCGCGAACGCGCGCTGCTGGTCCTCGCGCGGGGGCGCACTGTCACGGTAGAAGTCCATGCCCGTCTCGCCGATCGCCGCGCAGCGCGCGTGCGCCGCCAGGGCGCGCAGCTCCGCCAGGTCCGCGTCGTCGAAGCCTTTGGCCGCGGTCGGGTGGCGGCCAACCGCCGCGTACACCTGTGGGAAGTCCTCCGCCGCGGCCAGCGCCGCGCGGCAGGACGCGCCGTCGATGCCCACCGTCAACATGCGCGTCACGCCAGCCGCATCAGCCTCCGCCACGAGCTCAGCCGTCGGCTGTTCGCACAGGTGCAGATGGGTGTGTGAGTCGATCATCGACGTGGTCGGTGGTAGGTCATCTCACCCAGACTTCGGGAACAGCGACTCCAGCGTGCCGATCGGCCGGCCGAGAGCCTGCGTTGAGTCCCAGCGTGCACACTCCAGCGAGCGGTCCTCGCAGTCGAGCGCCTCGAGCAGTTTCTCAGCGCTGGAAGGTATGTACGGGTACAGGAGCACGCCCAGCACGCGCAGGCCGGCGACGAGCGTGGCGAGCACGCGGTCGAGCTCCTCCGAGCGGGCATCGTCTTTCGCCAGCTGCCACGGAGCGCGTTCCTCCACGTAGCGGTTCAGCCGGCGCACGCGTTGCCAGATGGCATCCAGCGCAAGCGTCAGCTCCGCCCGGTCGATCATGCCTTCCACCTCATGCGCCAGCCCCGCGAACTCCTCGTGCAGCTGGGGGTCGAGCGCGACCGCCGGCGGGACGCCCTCGCGGTAGCGGTGCACCATCGCGATCGTGCGACTGGCCAGGTTCCCCAGGTCGTTGGCCAGCTCGCTCTCATAGCGCAGCTCGAACGCAGCCGTCGAAACCGAGCCGTCTTGGCCAAACGGCACGTCGCGCAGCAGGTAGAAGCGCAGCGCGTCCGGCCCGTAACGGTCGATCACCGTGAACGGATCAAGCACGTTGCCCAACGACTTGCTCATCTTCTCGCCGTCCATCAGCAAGAAGCCGTGCACGAAGACGTGCCGCGGCAACTCCAGCTCCGCCGCCATCAACAGCGCCGGCCAGTAAACGGTGTGAAAGCGCAGGATGTCCTTGCCGATCAGGTGATAGCTCGGCGGCCAGAAGCGCTCGGTCAGACCTCCCTCTCCAGCCGTCACACCCGCCGGAGCGGGCGCGTAGGAGAGCGCTGAGTAGTAGTTGAGCAGCGCGTCGAACCACACGTAGAAGACGTGCTCGTGATCCCACGGAACCTGCACGCCCCACGTGAGCTTGTGGCGCGTCAGCGGCACGTCACGCAGGCCCGAGCGGATGAACGAGAGCGCCTCGTTGTAACGGGTGCGCGGCAGCACGAAGTCCTCGTGCTCCGTATACAACGCTTCCAGGCGCTCCTGGAAGGCGGATAGCTTGAAGAAGTAGTTGTCCTCCTGCTCGCGTGTCAGCTCGATGTGGTGAATCGGGCAGCGATTGCCCTCGTCGATCTCGTTGTCAGCCTTGAAGTCCGCGCAGCGGGGGCAGTACCACCCCTCGTAGGTGCCCTCGTACACGTAACCGTTCTCGCGCACGCGCGCTAGGACGTCCTGGACGACCGCTTCGTGCTGCGGATCTGTCGTACGGATGAAGAAGTCGTTCGTCGCCGACAGCTGCGGCGCAAGCGCCTTGAAGCGCTCGGCGTTGCGGTCCGCCAACTCCTGCGGCTCGATGCCCAGCGCATGCGCCGCATCCGCCACCGGCTCGCCGTGCTCGTCGGTGCCCGTCAGGAAGAACACATCCTCGCCGCGCTGGCGATGGTGCCTGGCCATCACGTCCGCCGCGATCGTCGTGTACGCGTGCCCCAGGTGCGGAGCCGCGTTGACGTAGTAGATGGGGGTGGTTACGTAGAAGGACACGTACGCCTCCAAGCTACCGGGGGGCGATCAGATTCGTAACTGCCGTCGACGAGCGCGCGTCCTGGATGGCAACGACGAGCACCCGATCGCCAGCCTCCTCATAGGCGTAGATGATCAGTAGCCAGCGCCATGGCCCAACAATGAAGCGCAGATCCCCCCAGCGCTCGTCGAGGTTGCGTCCGATCAGAGGAAATCGCTCAAGCGCGCGCAGCGATCGTTGGACGCGCGCGCGTGTATTCGCAGGGAGGCTGTGCGTCACGATCATGCGGTCGAGTCGCTCAGTCGCCGCGCGGCTCAGCTCGACGTGGGCCATAGTGCCGACTACGACTAAAGCTCGTCGAGCGGGACGGTCTTGCCTTCCCGTCCCTGCTGCAAGCCAAGCTGAGCTTCCTCGAACGCACCCGGGATCCCATCCAACAGCGCGGTGATCGTGCGGGGATCGGGGTCCGCGTCGTCCAGCGCGCTCGACAACAGCGAGCGGGCGAGCGTTCCCTCTTGTACATGTGTCCGCTCCGCGAGCAGCGAAAGCTTGGCCGCATGCTCCGGGTCCAGCGTTACGTTCAACCTGGTGCTCGTCTGGTCCATGCGCCAATGGTACACGATTCGGCACTTATCGTGTATGTGCTTCGCGAGTGATCTCCCGATACAGCTCGTTGGCCCGCAGCCCGGTCAGCTTCGCGACCGCGGCGGCGGCCGGCCGGGGCTTTGCGCCCGCGTCGATCAGCGCGCGCAGCGCAGCCAGCGCGTCCTGCATGGGCGCGCGCTCCGCCTGCGCTGCGGCCACGACCAACACCACCTCCCCTCGTGCAGGCACCTCGCGGTAGTACGCAGCCACCTCCGCGGCCGATCCACGGCGCACTTCCTCGTGCAGCTTGGTCAGCTCCCTGCAAACAGCCACCGCGCGCGCCGGGTCCTGCGCGGCGAGCAGCTCCAGCGTCTTCGCGAGACGAGCCGGGGACTCAAAAGCGACCAGCGTGTCCGTTGCGCCGGCCAGCAGGTCGCTCAGTTGACCGCGGGCGCGCGGCAGGAATCCGACGAAGAGCCAGCGGTCGGAAGGCAGCCCAGAGACCACCAGCGCCGCCAGCACCGCGCTCGGTCCCGGCAGTGCCTCCACCTCGATCCCCGCCTCGATGCACGCTCGCACCAGCGCAAAGCCCGGATCGGACACGAGCGGCGTGCCCGCGTCAGAGACCAACGCCACCGTGTCGCCTGAGCGCATCCGCTCCACCAGCTCGCCCGCGCGCGGGCGTTCGTTGTGCTCGTGCAGGCTGATGGTGCGGGTGGAGATGTCGTAGCGCTCGAGCAGCAGCCGCGTATGGCGCGTGTCCTCGCACGCAACCGCGTCCGCCGCACGCAGCGCATCGAGGACGCGCATCGTGACGTCCTCCAGGTTGCCGATCGGGGTCGCGCACACTACGAGGCGACCGACCGGCGCCCGCGGGGAGGTCATCTCGCAAATATAGGGTCCTGTCCCCGATGGCCAAAGACCGCGACGACGAGCCGCAGTACACGCGCTATCGCGCCACCCCGCGGCTGCCCCACCGCAGGGAGCAGGGAAAGGTCCAGCCCGAGCGGCTCACCGGCGGCTCCGGCAACGCACGTCCTGGAGGCGGCCGCGGCGGGCCGGCGGGCAGCTCATCGCAGGTCGGACCCTCGCGCTGGCGCCGCTGGGCCACCCCCAAGCGCATCCTGCTCTCGCTCCTGGGGCTCGTCATCGGCTGGCTGCTGCTCTCGCTGGTGCTCTTCCTGATCAGCTCGCACCTGGAGCGCACGCCACTGCCCAGCAACGTGGCCGGCGTGCTCGACCACACGGGCAACCCGCTCACCTCGGTGAACAACATCCTCGTGCTCGGCTCCGACCGCCGCCAGAAGGACAGCAAGGAACCCGGTGCTGAAACGACCGGCTACGGGCGCTCGGACACGATCATGCTGATCCGCACCGGCGCCGGGCACGCCGCGCGTCTGTCCATCCCACGCGACACCGTCGTGGAAATCCCCGGCCACGGCCTGGAGAAGATCAACGCCGCGCACGAGTACGGCGGCCCCGCCGAGTCCGTATCCATGATCAAGAGCTGGCTCGGCGTGCCCATCGACCACGTCGTCGAAGTCAACTTCGAAAACTTCCCCCAGCTGATCGACGCCATGGGCGGCGTCACCTACAGCGGCGGCTGCATCATCTCCAAGCTCGACGGCGGCTCAGCCGACGGCGGCTTCACGCTGCGCCTGAAGGCCGGCACCCACCACATCGACGGCAAGGAAGCGTTGGCGATCGCACGCACGCGCGAGAACCTGTGCGCGTCGAACGAGACCGACATCCAGCGCGAGGAACACCAGCAGGCGCTGTTCAACGACATGAAGAGCCGGCTGCTGTCGGTCTCCAGCTTCTTCCGCCTGCCCTGGATCGCCTGGCACGCGCCGCCCGCGATCATCTCCGACATGAGCGGAACCGAACTGCTGGCCATGTTCGCCTCGCTCGCCATCACCGGCACGCCGCCCACCCACGTGCTGCTGCCCACCGGACAGGTCACGCTGCCCAGCGGCGAAGAAGGCCTCACGATCTCGGAAGAAGCACGCAAGGCGGACGTCGCTCAGTTCCTGCGGGGCTGACCCGGGGGCCTTCCCCACCATCGCTGTAGGGCGTCCATCCGGGTTTGGAGCATCCGCGATTAGGGCACCCTAATCTGTGTTAGCCTTCGCCTCGGACGATAACCGAGTGCAAGGGTCGGATTACCGAGAGCAGCTTCGGATGGCGCAGAGTCAGGCAACCGCGGAGCCGCCGCCCCCCGAGGGCGCGGACCGCCCCACGAGGGTCGTCACCAAGCGATTCAACGAGCGCGTCAGCTTCTACGTGTGGACGGCGATCGTGCTCGCTGTCGCCGTCGTCGCCGTGGTGCTGAGCTGGCACGCGAAAGGTGGCACCACGGACCCGACGGCGCTGCCTCCCGGGCACCGGCTGAGCCACACGACCGTCGTCATAAACAGCGCCATCCTGGTGCTGCGCGAGGGTCTGGAGACGATCCTCGTCCTGGCAGCCGTGACGGCCAGCTTCCTCGGCGGCAACCGCGTTTACCGCAAGCCGGTGGTGGGCGGGGGAGCGAGCGCGCTCGTCGCAGGCGTCGGCACGTGGTTCCTGGTGGTGTGGTTCATCGGCCAGTTCCACGGCGGCGAGTTCGATGTGCAGGCCGCCACCGGGCTGCCTTCTCTGATCGTGCTGCTGATCGTCATGAACTGGTTCTTCCACAAGGTCTACTGGACCGGCTGGATCTCAAACCACCACAAGCGCCGGCGCAGCCTGCTCTCGACAGGGGTGGGTGGGGGCGAGATCGCCAAACGTCGGATGCTCATGGGCCTCGCGCTGCTCGGGTTCACCTCCGTCTACCGCGAGTGCTTCGAGGTCGTGATCTTCCTGCAGAACCTGCGCGAGCTCTACGGCTCGAGCGTGGTGCTTGAGGGCGTCACGATCGGCCTGCTGTTCACCGCCGCCGCCGGCATCCTCACTTTCGGCCTGCACCAGCGACTGCCCTACAAGCGGCTCTTGATCATCACCGGCGTGATGCTGCTGTCGGTGCTCGTCGTATCCGTCGGCGAGGAGGTCAACGAGATGCAGCTCGCCGGGTGGATCGGCACCACCCCCGTTAGCGGCCTGAGCATCCCTGGCTGGATGGGCACCTGGTTCAGCCTGTTCCCCAATTGGGAGACCTTCATCGGCCAGGCGATCGCGCTACTGCTCGTGCTCGGCTCCTACGTCGGCGCCCAGTACATGCGCGTCTGGCGTCCGCGAAAACGCGGCCAGCGCGCCGCCATGCGTGCCGAGCGGGCGCCCGAGCAGGCCGCCGACCTCGCGACCGCGCCGGCCGGCGCCGGCGGCGTCGCCGCAGGGCCGATCGTCAACCTCTTGAGCTGAGCTTCAGCCTCAGCCCTTGGCGGCCACGGGCTTTGAGTCGCCCGAACCGGAGGAGGCTTTCTTGCTGTCGCTCGCCTTGGCGGGCGAGGACCCAGAGGACGAGTCGGCCGAGGATGAAGACTTCTTCTCGCCGCCACTCGAGGACGTGTCACCGGAGGATTTATCGCCGGATGACTTCTCCGAGGATGAGGACTTCTTCTCAGCAGCTGCCGCAGCGGTCTCGCGCTGACGATTGCGCGTGCCGTAGTCGGTGTTGTAGAAGCCTTTGCCCTTGAAGTGGACTGCCGGGGCGTGAAGCACGCGCTCCACGGGCACACCCGTGTCAGGGTCCACCTTCAACGAGTCTTCGCTGAAGGATTGCCGCACCTCGAACGTCGTGCCGTCAGGACGTCTGTACTCGTATATCGGCATCGCGGCCGATTATAGGTGTGTCAATCCGTCAGCAACGATCGCGCGCAGGCAATCCCAGCGCGGATCGTTGCCGTGAAGTCCCGGTGCGGCTCGGTGAGCATGCGCAGCGCAAAGCCGTCGCCGAGCGAGAACAGCACCTCCGCCACGGCGTCAGGCTCTGCATGCAGGTGTAGGACGCCGTCGCCCTGCGCCGACGCCAGCATTCCGGCCACCTGCTCGCGCGTACTGCGCATCAGGCCTTCATACGCGACCGCGATCTCTGCATTACGGCGCGAAAGCGTGAACAGCTCGAAGACCAGCGTGACGAACTCGGGGTCCTCGCTGATCGTGTCCTGCAGGCTCTGCGCCATCAGCGCGATGAAGTCATCGGCCGTCTTCGCGGTTGACAGCTGGCGCTGCAGCCGCTCCAGGCGCAGCTCGCAGTCGCGCCGCACAGCCTCCGCCAACAGCTGCTCCTTCGTGCCGAAGTAGTAGTGCAGCAGGCCGCGCGACACGCCCGCCTCCCGCGAGACCACGTCGAAGGTGGAACCTGCAGTGCCGCGCTGGGCGACGCTCGAGCGCATCGCGTCGATGATCCTCTGTGCCTTCTCCCCCGAAAGCGAGCGTCCCGCGCCGCTCCCGTCGCCCGCGCGCGTGCGCCGAGCGCCCTGCTCGGCTACAGGACTCTCGACCGCGATCGCGGCATCCACCGGGTTCATCATCGCCTCAGCGCGTTTGTGGATCAGGCGCCTGCAACGCCGGCGGGCGCAGGCGTCTGGGGAGCAGTGGTCGAGCTGTAGTCGAACTCCTCCTCGGCGCCGAACAGCAGGTCAAGCACCTTCGTGCGCAGACCCTCGCTAAGAGCCACAGCCAGGACGCCACCGATCGCCAGCACCACCAGCGAGCGGCCCAGACCGCGACGACGGTGGATCGCCTTCGGCGGCTCGCGCAGCGAGATGCTCACCTCGCGTAGCGAGTTCGCCGCTTCCTTCAGTTCGTTCTGCAGCTTGCGGTCCTGCAGAAGCGCCTGCGTCGGCGGCTTGCCGTTGTTCAGACGACCGTATGCGCCCCGCGCAGCGCCATAGGCCGCGGTCAGGTTCGTGCGCAGATCCTCGTCTTCGAGGAGACGCTGGAGATACCGGCTCTGCTGCGCCTGGCGCGCGGCCTCTCCGGCCTTACCGAGTTTGTCCTTCGCTGCCATTGCCAACACCTCCGCCGAAAGCTTTCAGGTCTGGAGTCAATATACCCCCATGTCGGTGCCGGCTATCGCCCTATGCGTGAAGCGCCGCCTGCTCTTGAGCGGATGGAAACGCCCACGCAGCGCGCGTGCGGCGCTCCTGGCGAAACACGAATCGCAGCTGTTGTGGCGGTCGCAACTGCGCCTCGCTCGGCCGAAACGTCGCGCACGGCTCAGATAGCTCCAGCGCGCACAGCAGGTTCACGCGGAAGTAGCACTCATCACAGCTGACCTTCTTGGCGGCGCGCTTGGGCGCACGCCTTGTCTGCATTGCCTGCACAGCAACTACCCCCGCGTGGCGATCGGATTGACTTGACGGTGGCGATCAAAGCACCAATCCAACGCCCACTCAAGGGCGCCTGCGCCCCCACCCCGCAAATCGCAGACAATTCCGGGGTCTACCCGGAAATAGCCTGCAAGCAGTCACGTTCCTGTGACAATCGGCCCGAACTCGCCGCATTTTCCGGGCGTTCTTCCGACCGAGCGCGGCCTCGCGTCATCATCTGCTCACATGCGCATTCTCGTCACAGGCGCCAGTGGCTTCGTCGGCTCGCTGCTGATCCCCGAGCTGGCCGCCCGCGGACATCGCATCAGCGCGTTCGGCCGCGACCCCGAGCGTGTGCGCCTCGCGCTGGAGCGCACCGGAGGCAACGGCCACATCGAGGTGGCGCGCGGTGATGCGCTCACCGCCGACGGGCTCACGCAGGCACTCGACGGTGTCGAGGTCGCCTATTACCTGATCCACTCCATGGAGCGCACGGGGAGCGGGGCGCAGTCGTTTCAAGAGCGCGAGCGGATCGCAGCCGAGAACTTCGGCGCAGCCGCGGCAGCGGCGGGCGTTCGCCGGATCGTGTTCCTCGGCGGGCTCCTGCCACAACCGGATGCTCACGACAGCGCCCGGCACGACACCGAGGCAAGCGCGCCGGCCTCGCGACACCTCGCCAGCCGTGAGCACGTCGAGCGGGTGCTGCTGGACGCGGTGCCCGATTCGCTCTCGCTGCGCGCCTCCATCGTGGTGGGGGCACGCTCGCGCTCCTTCCGCCTGCTCGTGCATCTGGTCGAGCGGATGCCCGTGCTCACCCTGCCACCCTGGCAGCGATTCCGCACTCAGCCGATCGACGCGAGGGACGTCACCGCGATGCTCGCCGCGGGCGCTACGGCCCCGATCGGCGGGCGCTCACTGGACATTGCCGGGCCGGACGTGCTCACCTACGGCGAGATGCTCACCAGCATCGCCGAGCTGATGCTCGTCAACCGCCCGGCCCTCCATCTGAGAGTGAATCTGACAGGGATCACAGCGCGAGTTGCAGCCGCCGTGGCCGGCGAGGATCCCGAGCTCGTGCTGCCCTTGATGGAGGGACTGCAAGCGGATCTGCTGCCACGAGACGACCACGCAGCCGAGCTGCTCGGCGTGCGCCTGCACCCATTTGAGTCCTCAGTGGAACACGCTCTGGCCGAATGGGAGTCGTTCGAGGCGCTCGCCGCGCGGTGAGGATCGAGCGGCTACGGTTGTCTCCTCGCCGCCTCCGGCGGCGCCTCTCATGAGCCTCGTCGAAGCCTCGATCCTCATAGCAGCGCCGCCCGCCGAGGTGTGGAAGGTGGTGATGGACCCCGCATGCCTACAGGAGTGGGTCACGATTCACCGCAAGCTCGTACGTGCGGACGACGGCCCGCCACGGGTGGGCTACCGCATGGACCAGCAAATCCATCTGCGAGGGGTGAGCCTCGAGGTTCACTGGGAACTCGTCGAGTGCCGATCCGCAGCACTGGCCGTGTGGGAAGGCCGGGGACCCGCCCGCTCCCGTGCGCACAGCGAATACGTCCTCGAGGAAACCGCCGACGGTGGTACTCGCTTTGACTACCGCAACGAGTTCCGGACACCGCTGGGACCGGTGGGAGCGCTCGTCAGCCGTGCACTTGTCGGCGGTATCCCCGAACGGGAGGCAAAGCGCACGCTTGAACGTCTTCGTGCATGCGTGGAGCGGGTCAGCGAAGAAAACTAGTGTAAGGTGAACCAACTACTGATGTGAGTCCAATACCGCATCGACACTAGTGAAGAGGACCCAACCGTGACCGACTTCCTTGACGAGAAGCGCCAAGAGATCACAGGCCGACTCAAAGAGCTCAAACCTTTGGTCGACGAGTACCACCGCCTGGAGGCCGCAGCTGCGGCGCTCGCCGGCGTCGGCGGCGCAGCCGCCTCCAGCGTGGTTGCCGCAGTCACCACCCGCCGACGCGGACCCGGGCGTCCCCGTGGCTCCGGCAAAGCCAAAAAAGCCGCCACAACCACCACCGCCGCGGCCGCACCCGCCACCGCCCCCAAAGCTGCCGGCAAACCCGGTCGCCCGGCGAAACGCCGCGCAGGCAGGCGCAAAGGCAGCGGCACGCGTGCCGCTGAGGCGCGTTCGTTCGTGCAGGGACAGCCAGGCATCACGATCCCCGAGCTGGCCGCCAAGATGGGCATCAAGCAGAACTACCTCTACCGCGTGCTTCCTGGCCTTGAGCAGGAAAACAAGGTAGAGAAGAAAGGCCGCGGCTGGTACCCCAAGGGCTAGTCTCGTCGTCCCTGAACTGCGTCCTC
>Ga0209006_10001830_pt1 | contig 19240 bp, 12 predicted proteins | sample JacPin_JW_Ref_O2_FD_188567 | JGI IMG/M metagenome (GOLD analysis project Ga0209006, IMG submission 188567) | Forest soil microbial communities from Algoma, Ontario, Canada - Jack Pine, Ontario site 1_JW_Ref_O2 (SPAdes) (version 2) | ecosystem: Environmental > Terrestrial > Soil > Boreal...
AACCACCAGTCCAGCCCATCTCCTGGTTTCGGTGGATGGCGGCGCGGCAACGGCAGCTCCGCTGGTCGAAAGCTGGATCCCCGGATCGTCGCACACTATCGCGACAACTTCTCCGCAATCAGGCGCGACCGGCGTGCAGTACGTGTGGAGCAACTGGTCCGATAGCGGCGCGATTTCGCATAGCATCACCGTGCCTTCCACCGCCACCACCTACACCGCCTCGTTTAACACGCAATATCAGTTGACCACGCAGGCGTCGCCGCCTGCCGATGGCACGGTCACGCCCGCTTCCGGCGGTTACTATGCCTCTGGCGCAACCATACCGGTGACCGCAACCGCTAACTCCGGCTTCCAGTTCAGCAACTGGACTTCGACCGGCGGAACGTTTGATTCGAACACCTCCGCCAGCACCAACTTCCACATGCCCGCTGCCCCCGCGACGGTGACCGGTAACTTCGCCACTTCCCCGGTGCAGATTACCGTAACCACCAGTCCAGCCCATCTCCTGGTTTCGGTGGATGGCGGCGCGGCAACGGCAGCTCCGCTGGTCGAAAGCTGGGTCCCCGGATCGTCGCATACTATCGCGACAACTTCTCCGCAATCAGGCGGGACTGGCGTGCAGTATGCCTTTAGCAGCTGGTCGGACAGCGGCGCGATATCGCACAGCATCACCGTGCCTTCGAGCGCTGCCACTTACACCGCGAGCTTCGCCACGCAATACCAGTTGACGACGGCCGCGAACCCCAGCAATGGCGGAACGGTCTCGCCGACATCGGGCAACTTCTATAATTCCGGCACGGTTGTGCCGCTCACCGCAACGCCGAACGCCGGCTTCACGTTCAGCAATTGGACCGGCAGCGTGGCGAACTCGACTTCCGCCAGCACCACCATCACCATGACCGCGCCGCAGTCCGTGACTGCGAACTTCACTTCCCCGCAGATCAGCATCAACCCGACCAGCATTAACTTCGGTACCGTTTATCTGTTCAACGTGAAAGAACAGAATGTGACGGTCAAAAACACCGGCACTTCGAACGTCAACATCAGCAACGTGTCGCTAACGCTTGGCAGTGGCACGAACAAAGGCGATTACACCTTTATCAGCGGATGTCCCGCCGTGTTGACTCCGGGAAAGAGTTGCATCATCGGCGTCTTCTTCTTCGCCGGCAATATCGGCACGCCCTCGGCCACGCTCAACATCACCGACAACGCCCCTGGAAGCCCGCAGAAAGTGAGTCTGTCGGCGACGGTGATTAATCCCATCCCCGGCTTCAAGCCCGCTGTCCTTAATTTGCCGACAACCAAAGTGGGTCGCTTCTGCACGGGAGATGTGGTCCTCACCAACGTTGGCACTACAACGCTGGACATCGGCAGCATCAAGATCACGGGCCCGAACGCAAGCAACTTTAAAGAAACGAACTCTTGCTCGAGTACGCTAGCGCCGAACGCCAGTTGCACCATTGCAGTCACGTTTACACCTACCAAAACTGGCGCGGCTCAGGCCAACTTGACGGTGATGGACAACGCTGAAATCGGCACGCAGAACGTGCCGTTGACTGCAAGGGGAAATTGATGTCCAGTGCAGATATAGGCTGATGCGGAGCGACCCAGTAGAGATCGCGCTGCGCAAGCAGAAACATCGTGAGCAACGAAATCTTCATCAACTACTGGACCGGGCAAGAACCTAGTCCTCCCTCGCCCACACTTGACCAATGCCGCCCTACGTGGATATAGCGCCATTGGCCTTCGTCGGCATCGACTCCAACTACAATCTGGACTTCGGCTTTCTCACACAGCATTTCTCGGCGCCCCAAATTCAAGGCTGGATAAAAACAATTCGGGCGAATGGAACGAAGGTCCTGCTTTCGATCAACGATCAGCAATTGGGATCGATACCCGCGGCCAATCAAGCGGCTTTCGTGGCCAACGTGGCTTCGAACGTGTCGGACTGGGGCGTGGACGGAATCGATTTCGACTATGAGCCGCCACAGGGCAGCACAACGCTAGTTCCGTTGATTCAGGCTATACGCGCGGCGTTGCCGAAGGGGTCTGTTCTCACTGCTCCAATCTATGACGCCTGGTTTTCTTACAAGACTCAATTAGCACAATTGGCCGGCGCCGTCGACTTTGTTACCACCATGGATTACTCGCCTTATCCGAGCTACGCGACCACCATCAATTTATGCACGCAGTACGCAAAGATAATGGGCGGTTGGTCCAAACTGGTAATCGGGATGAGTTGCATGCAGCCTTCTAACAATAAGTTCACGCCGCTGGCCGATGTGAAGCAACTCAACGCGTGTGAGCCATCGGCAACGGTATCCAAAGGCGGAGGCATGCTCTACACCTTCAGCTATGACGTGACCTCTCGGAACAACGGCACCAGCGGGACGGGATATCCCGATGGCACCTGGACCGAGGCCATTCATCAGTGCCTGCCCTAGCGCGTAAAGCCTTGCGCTACTCTGGCAGCGCCTTTTCCCCACTGACGCTAAATCCAGCTTCGACCGGCGCAGCCTGGGTTCCCGGTTGTCCCCCTCCCACCGAAATACTGTAAGCGCCCGGAGCGATCACTCGATCTCCTTTTTCATTCACCTCGCTCAAGTCACGCGGATTCAGATCGAAATGAACATGCTGCGTTTCGCCTGCCGCCACATGTACTCGCGTAAAGCCGCGTAATGCGCGGATCGGAGCGGTCGGAGATTTCGGAAAACTCAAATACAACTCCGCGACTTCATCTCCATCCCGGTCGCTTATATTCTTCACGTCCGCTTCCACGGTCAGCGGGTCGCCTGCGTTCAACTGCTCTGTCGATAACTTCAGATTGCCGTAGCTGAATTGCGAATAACTCAACCCGTAGCCAAACGGATAAAGAGGCGTCCCTTCAAAATAACGATAGGTACGATTCTTCATCGCATAGTCTTCAAATGGCGGAAGCTGATCGATTCCCGTGTAGAACGTCACCGGCAGGCGCCCCGCCGGATTGTTCACTCCCGCCAGCGTCTGGGCAATGGCTGTGCCGCCTTCTTCGCCGGAATACCAGGCATCAAGGATCGCATTCGCGTGATCTTTCGCCCAATTCACCGAAAGCGCGCTGCCATTCATCAACACTACGACGAGCGGCTTGCCTGTACTCTTTAGCGCTTCCAGAAGATCTTCTTCCGGCTTGGGCAAATCCAGGCTGGTCCGATCTCCGCCCTTGAAGCCGGGCACCTCAACCTTCATCTCTTCGCCCTCGAGTTGCGATGTGATGCCCACCACCGCAACTGCCACATCCGCTTGCTTGGCTGCCGCAACCGCTTCGGCGATCGGATCGGCAATCACATTCCGCCAGACAAACTTGGTCCCAAACCCGCCACGCGTATATTCGATTCTCACCTCATAGCGATGTCCTTTTTCCAGGTGAAGAGTCTTAGTAAGTGAGGTTGGATCATGCAGTGCGGAATCCGTAACCAGCGGTTGGCCGTCGAGCCACAGCCGGTTCATCGATCCCGTCAGGCCTATCTCGTAATCGCCCGATTCGGCGGGCGTGAGAAAGCCTGTCCAACGCACCGAGAAATCCTTCATGCCTTCTGGAATTGGAAGAGCCGACGCTTCCGGATGGAAGAGTTGCAAGTCAACCATCTTGTCCACACGCACGACCTGCGGCTTCGCGGAAAAATCCGCGCCGGGAAAATACTCGCCTTTCAGTCCCGGTTCCCCATCATCGGTCGAAAGAACATCCGAAGGAATCGCGGCTTGCTTCCGCAGAAAATTCATGCCCGGGACAAACGTGACCTGAGCGCCCGCAAACTGTTTTCTAATTCCATCCAATGCCGTCGTCGGATGAGAAGCGATTCCGTTATAGTTGCCATAGAGCACATCCACCGATTCGGCCAGTGGTCCGAAGACTGCAATCTTGCCGACGTGTTGGCCCAGGGGCAGGGTCCCGTCGTTCTTCAGCAGCACGATGGACTCCCGCGCAATTTTCAGTGCGAGAGCGCGATGCGGCTGGCTGTCAATCTCCGATTCTGGAGTCTGCGCATAGGGCACTATCTCCGGCGGATCGAACATGCCCAGCTTGAATCGGGCCGTGAATGTCCGCCTCAACGCAACGTCAATGTCCTTTTCGGTCAACAGGCCTTGCTTCACTGCATCCAGAAACTTAACGTAATCCGAATTGTCCTTAGCCTTCGTGAAAAAGTCGGCGCACTCGCTATCCATGCCTTTCTTAAGAGAAGTCGCGCCCGCGCCCGCCATGCTCTTGGTGAAGTGGTGACCCGTGAAAATATCGGAAACCGCGTCGCAGTCCGAAACCACATACCCGTTGAACCTCCAGGCGCCGCGTAGCGTGTCTTCCAAAAGGAAGGTGTTGGCGCAAGCCGGTTCGCCATTGACTCGGTTGTAGGCGCACATAACCGAATCGACCTTGGCGTCCACCACCAGCTTGCGGAAAGCGGGCAAGTAGGTATCTTCCATATCGTGCTTAGACACCTGCACATCCACCATGTGCCGCGTGGTCTCAGGCCCGCTGTGCACCGCGTAGTGTTTTGCGGTGGCAATGACGCGATAATACTTGGGATCGTCGCCTTGGATTCCCGTCACGAAAGCGGCGCCCATTCGTCCGGTGAGAAACGGGTCTTCCCCGTAAGTTTCCTGCCCGCGGCCCCAGCGCGGATCGCGAAAAATGTTGATGTTCGGCGACCAGAAATCGAGACCTTCCATAATGTCGCGCCGTCCCGCACGCACCGCCTGATTGTGTTTGGCCCTCGCCTCCGTGCCAATCACCATGGCCATCTCGTGAATCAAAGGATCGTCAAAAGTTGCCGCAAGGCCCACCGGCTCCGGGAACACGGTCGCCGTCCCGGCGCGGGCTACGCCGTGCAGAGCCTCGCTCCACCAGTCGTACCCAGGCACTTGCAGTCGCGGAATGGCGCGCGCCTGGTTCACTAGCTGCGAGGCTTTTTCCTCCAGAGTCATGCGCGATATCAAGTCATCGACGCGGCGCTCCGTCGGCTGCGATGGATCCAGATAAACCGGCGCCTTCGAAGATTTCTTCGTCTGCGCAATCGAACTCACCACGACCGCGAGCAGTAGGAACGACACAGCCGCAAAGATTCGAGCAAACCTCTTGAGCACGGGGAACGACCTCCTGGATTGCGCGCGGCATAAAAGCAACGCACGGCAAGCGCGACGGAGTATAACACCGTTAACGTACCCGGCGCATGCGTTTGCAGTCTGTGCGGCCCCATTTCAGGCTGCGAAGCCGGACTCTCATCATCAAAAATTGTTCAGGAAGGACGGATGCCCTGTAATTGATCGAGCGTGGCCAGCACCTCGGCGCTGTGCTTCGTAGGATCGACGCTGTCATATACCTTTACGATCTTCCCCGCCGGGTCAATGATAAAAGTGTGACGCGCTGCGAATTTCACAACGCCCACATTCGTCAGCGAACCATAAGCTTGCGTAGTCTGGCCCTGGGTGTCCGCGAGCAATTTGAAGCGCAGTCCCTCTTTCGTGCAGAACTTCTTGTGGGAATCCACGTTATCCAGACTGACGCCCAGCACCACCGCGTTATGCTGCTCATATCTCGACGCATCGGCCGAAAAATTGTGCGCCTCGCGCGTACAGCCCGGAGTCTGATCTTTGGGATAAAAATAAAGAACGATCCAATGGCCGCGATATTCCGCCAGACTCACCGGCTGTCCTTCCTGCGATGGCAGCGTGAATTCGGGGGCCTGACTGCCCACTGGCGGCATCGCATGATGAGAGACGAACCGCAGAACCACCAGTACGGCGACGACCGCCAACGCGAATATAAAAGTAACTCGCAATATATTTTCCTCGCTTCCCGCACCAGCCTTCGCAGAATCAAATGCGGGGCAATTCTAACCGAAAGGTCCGAATTCCGCCTTTGACCCAGCAAAAAACGTAGCGATTGAATATGATGGAGAGTTGATTTCGAAACCCCGGCCGCTCAAGGCCGGCCACAGCAGACACATCAGACCGGATTACGAGAGGGAGACGACGTGGCGCAAACGGAAACGGACGGGTTAGAGGTTCTAGAAACCCGGGAGTGGGTTGATTCGCTGGACTATGTTCTTGCGAAAGGCGGACCCAATCGGGCTGGCCGCTTGTTGCAGCAGTTGGCTTTACATGCCCGGCGCGAAGCCGGCGTCAACCTTCCCTTTTCGGCGGCCACTCCTTATCAGAACACAATTGCCACTAACCAGCAGCCGCCTTTTCCCGGCAGCCAGGAGATGGAACGCCGCATCAAGAGCCTGGTTCGCTGGAATGCGCTGGCCATGGTCGTGCGCGCCAACAAAATTCAGGAAGGCATCGGCGGCCACATCTCCACATTTGCTTCCGCTGCGACTCTCTACGAAGTTGCGTTCAATCATTTCTTCCGCGCGCAGACCGAAAACGGCGATCGCGACATCGTTTATTTCCAGGGTCATGCCGCCCCGGGAATTTATTCCCGCGCGTACCTCGAAGGCCGCATCCCGAAGGAGAAGCTGCAAAACTTTCGCCGCGAGTTAAAGCCCGGCGGCGGCCTGTCTTCTTATCCCCATCCCTGGCTCATGCCCGATTTTTGGGAGTTCCCCACCGTTTCCATGGGGCTGGGCCCGATCCAGGCGATTTATCACGCTCGCTTCATTAAGTATTTGGAAAACCGCGGCCTGAAACAATCGGCTGGCGGCAAGGTTTGGGCCTTCCTCGGCGACGGCGAAATGGATGAGCCTGAGTCTCTCGGCTCCATCACGCTGGCCTCGCGGGAGAAGCTCGACAATTTGATTTTCGTTGTCAACTGCAACTTGCAGCGGCTCGACGGCCCGGTGCGCGGCAACGGAAAGATCATTCAGGAACTCGAAGCCATCTTCCGCGGCGCCGGCTGGAACGTAATCAAAGTGATCTGGGGCTCCGACTGGGATCAACTCATACAGAACGACCGCGATGGAATTCTGGTAAAGCGCCTGGGCGAAGTCAGCGACGGACAATACCAGAAATATTTCGTCGAAAGCGGAGCTTACTTCCGCCAAAATCTTTTCGGCAGCGATCCCCGTCTGCTGAAGATGGTCGAGCACCTGTCCGATGAGCAACTCTCGCGCATGCGGCTCGGCGGTCACGATCCCATCAAAGTCCATGCGGCTTACCGCGCCGCGATGGAGCACACCGGCGCGCCCACGATCATTCTCGCCAAGACAATTAAGGGTTACGGCCTGGGCGAAGCGGGCGAAGGCAAAAACATCACTCACCAGCAAAAGAAGCTGAATGAAGACGAGTTGCAGATGTTCCGCTCGCGCTTTGGCATTCCCATCCCCGACGAAGAATTGCACGATGCGCCTTTCTACCGCCCGCACGACGACAGCGCCGAGATCCAATACATGCAGGCACGTCGCCAGCAACTCGGTGGCTACATGCCTCAGCGCAAAGTCCGGGCCGAAGCTCTGAAGGCCGTGCCCGAATCGCACTTCGAAGAATTCTACAAAGGCACCGACGGCCGCGAAGCCTCCACAACCATGGTCTTCGTGCGTCTGCTGGCCAAGTTGTTGCGCGATCCGGAACTGGGCAAGCTCATCGTCCCCATCGTTCCCGATGAAGCCCGCACCTTCGGCATGGAAGCGCTCTTCCGTCAGGTAGGAATTTATTCCAGCGTTGGCCAGCTTTACGAGCCGGTCGACATGGATACGCTGCTTTATTACAAGGAGGCCAAGAGCGGCCAGATTCTCGAAGAAGGCATCACCGAAGCCGGTTCCATGTGCTCCTTCATCGCGGCGGGCACCGCGTACTCCAACCACGGCATTAACACGATTCCCTTCTTTATTTATTACTCCATGTTCGGCTTCCAGCGCATCGGCGATCTGATCTGGGCCGCTGCCGATATGCGCTGCCGCGGCTTCCTCGTCGGCGGCACCGCCGGGCGCACCACGCTCGCCGGCGAAGGTCTCCAGCATCAGGATGGTCACAGTCACGTTCTCGCCTTGCCCGTCCCAAATCTCATGGCCTACGATCCCGCATTCGCCTATGAAATTGCGGTCATCATTCAGGACGGCATCAAGCGCATGTATATCGATCAGGAATCCATCTTCTATTACCTGACCGTCACCAACGAACCGTTGCCCATGCCCGAAATGCCCAAGGATAGCGGCATTCGCGACGGAATCCTGAAGGGCTTGTATCGTTTCAAGGCCTCGGGCAAGAAAGATGCTTCCGCCCGCGTGCAATTGTTGGGAAGTGGGACGATTATGTTCGAGGTATTGAAGGCGCAGAAGATTCTTGAAGAACAATACGGCGTTGCCGCCGACGTCTGGAGCGTCACCAGCTACAAGCAGCTTTACCGTGACGCCAACGATTGCGAGCGCTGGAATTTATTGCATCCCGGCGAGCCCGCGAAAGTTCCCTATGTGACGGAAACACTGCAATGCGCTCCCGGACCATTTATAGCGGCATCGGACTATATGAAGGTATTGCCCGAAAGCCTCGCCAAATGGGTCCCGGGTCAACTCGTATCGCTGGGCACCGACGGTTTCGGGCGCAGCGAAAACCGCGCCGCGCTCCGCGATTTCTTCGAAGTCGACGCCAAACACATCGTGCTCGCCACGCTGGGAGCGCTGGCACGCGAAAAGAAAATCGGAATTGACGTCGTCAAGCAAGCCGTTCAGCAGCTTGCCATCGATCCGGAAAAGATGAACCCCGCGATCAGTTGATCGAGGTTCTAAATTAACCGATTAGAATAATTATGCTGGCATCTGAATGATTATGCATTTAAAGGACAAGCAGTGATCGAATTCAAACTTCCCGAGCTGGGAGAAAATATCGAGCAGGGTGATCTTGTGCGCCTCATGATTGCGCCCGGAGGGTCGGTCAGTGCCGGCCAGACTGTGATGGAACTGGAGACCGACAAAGCCGTCGTCGAAGTGCCCTCCTCGGTCAGCGGAACCGTGCAGGAGATTCGCGTTAAAGAGGGCCAGAAGATAAAAGTCGGCCAGGTTATTTTCACCGTAGAAAATGGCGCGGGCGCAAAAGCGGCGGAAACGACCCAGGCCGCGCCGCCGCCTCCCGCCCCGGCCCCCGCAACACCGAACCGCGATGCCGCAACGAATTCCGCTCCGGCTCAACCAAGCCTCACCACGGCAGCCGCAGCCGCTCCATCCCGTGCGCCGTCCGCACCCGGCGCGACGGAATTCAAGCTTCCTGAACTTGGCGAAAACATCTCCCAAGGCGATCTGGTTCGCCTCATGATCGCGCCCGGAACAAAAGTCACTGAAGGCCAGCCGGTCATGGAACTGGAGACTGACAAGGCGGTGATCGAGGTTCCCTCGTCGGTGAATGGTGTCGTCAAGGACATCAAGGTCAAGCAAGGCGAAAAAATAAAAGTCGGTCAGGTCATATTCACGCTGGAAGGCACTTCCAGCAGCAACGAGCAGCCGCTGTCGAGAAACGCCCCCGTGGAACACAGCTCCGGCCAGCATGGCGCTCGCCTCGCCTTTCAGGCCGCCATTCGTGCCGAAGGAAAAACCGAGGAGCAAGCATTGCCCCCGGACCAGCCCGCCCAGGGACTGCCTTCATTCAGCATGCCTCTGCAATTGGGAAAAGTTGCCGGCACGGAACATCGTGCGCCCGTTCCCGCCGCTCCTCATGTCCGCCGGCTCGCCCGCGAACTCGGCATCGACATCTACGACGTCAAAGGCTCCGGCCCCAGCGGGCTCATCAGCGACGACGACGTTAAAGCCCACGCTAAAACCATCCTCTCCTCGGCGGCCACGGCGCAAGCTACTCCGGTCGCCGGACACTTCGCCGCGCCCAAACTTCCCGACTTCGCCAAGTGGGGCAAGATAGAAAAAGTTTCCATGCGCGGCGTGCGCCGCAAAACCGCCGAGCATCTCGCCGAATCCTGGAACACAATTCCCCACGTCACACAGCAGGATCGCGCAGACATCACGGAACTCGAGCAGTTACGCACGCGCTTCGCTCCCAAGGCCGAGCAAGCCGGCGGCAAAATGACCGTCACCGCAATCGCCCTCAAGGTCTGCGCTGCCGCTCTCAAAGTTTTCCCCCAATTTAACGCCAGCATCGATATCGAAAAAGAAGAAATTATTTACAAGCAATACATCAATATCGGCGTCGCCACCGATACCGATCGCGGCCTGCTCGTTCCCGTGATTCGCGACGTCGACAAGAAGAACATCGTCGAGCTGGCGGTCGAACTGTCGCAGCTTTCGAAAAAAGCACGGGAGAAGAAACTCACTCCGGCCGATATGGAAGGCGGCACCTTTACCATTACGAATCTGGGCGGAATCGGCGGCGTGGGCTTCACGCCCATTGTCAACCATCCGGAAGTCGCCATCCTCGGGCTCTCGCGATCACGCATGGAACCGGAGTGGATCAACGGCAAGTTCGAGCCGCGCTTGATTCTCCCGCTTTCGCTTTCTTACGATCACCGCCTGATCGATGGCGCCGACGCCGCTCGCTTCCTGCGCTGGGTCGCGGAAGCCTTTGAACAACCGTTTCTTCTATCGGTGCAGGGGTAAAAAGAACGGCATCGATATTGAAAGCCAATGTCTGACATTTCGAATTCACAAATGAAACTTGCCGTAGTCGGAGCCGGTCCCGGCGGCTATGCCGCCGCATTCCTCGCTGCCGACTTGGGCATGAACGTCACACTCATCGATCCGGAAATCTACCCCGGCGGCGTCTGTCTCTATCGAGGCTGTATTCCCTCGAAGTCTCTGCTCCACGTGGCCAACTTGCTGGAAGAAGCGCAACAGGCAAAGAATTGGGGCATCGATTTTCCCTCGCCCGCAATCGATCTTGCGCGCCTGCGTTCGTGGAAGGAAGGCGTGGTCGGCAAGCTCACCGGCGGCCTTGGACAACTTTCCAAACAGCGCAAAGTAAAATACATGCAAGGCAAAGCCGCGTTTGAAAACTCCACGACATTGATCGTAACCAAGCCCGGCGGCGAAAATGAAACGCTGAATTTCGACAAAATCATTATCGCGACTGGTTCCCGTCCGGCGATCGTGCCGGCACTGAAAATCGATTCTCCGCGCATGATGGATTCGACCGTGGCGCTCGACCTGGAAGAAATTCCCGGCACTCTGCTGGTGGTGGGCGGAGGCTACATCGGCCTCGAATTAGGTTCGGTTTATGCGGCATTAGGAACCCGTGTGACCGTCGTCGAAATGCTTTCCGGCCTGCTTCCCGGTGCGGACCGCGACCTTGTCCTGCCTTTGCATAAGCGCTTAGAGAAAATGTTCGAAGCCATTCTGCTTAACACCACGGCGCCCTCGATTCGCGAAGAACCCAACGGCCTTCGCGCAACCTTCGAAGGAGCGAGTGTCAAAGAGCCCGAGAAACTGTTTGATCGCGTGCTGGTGTCGGTCGGCCGTAAGCCCAACTCGGAAATTTCCGGCCTCGATAAGACGCAGGTGCAAGTCGGCCCGCGCGGATTCATTCAAGTCAATAAGCAACTACAAACGAACGATCCTGCAATCTACGCCATCGGTGACGTAGTCGGCGAACCAATGCTGGCGCACAAAGCTTCGCACGAAGGCCGGGTTGCCGTTGAAGCCATCGCCGGACACAAAGTCGCCTTCGAGCCTCACGCGATTCCCGCCGTCGTTTTCACCGATCCCGAAGTCGCATGGTGCGGCTTGACTGAAACGCAAGCGGAAAAAGAAAATCGCGAAATTAAAGTCGCCAAGTTTCCCTGGGGCGCATCGGGCCGCGCCGCCACCATCGATCGTCCCGACGGAATGACCAAGCTCCTGGTCGATCCGAAAACCGAGCGCGTGCTGGGCGTGGGAATTGTCGGTGCAGGCGCGGGCGAACTGATTGCCGAAGGCGTGCTGGCCGTGGAAATGGCCGCGCTGGCCAGCGACATCGCCATGAGCATCCACCCCCATCCCACGCTTTCGGAAACCGTAATGGAAGCGGCCGAAGTTTTCTACGGCACCAGCACGCACACCTACCGGCCCAAGCGCGGGTGAACCGTCGGTGGCAACGCAGCTTTGTTCCGCTACAATCAATTCTCCCGCGGCGGACGTGCGTCCAATCCACGATCCGCAGTCATTAACTGCGGAAGAAAACATGTCATCGATCCGGAAGAAAATCCTAGTTGCAATTTTCTTAGCGACCGCTTGTTTTCCCGCGGCTGCGCAGAATCCCCTCACGCAAATTTTGTCGCCCTCAGGCAGCGTACCCTCAAGCGCCAACCAAACTCCCGCCGATCCTTACGGCCGCACCACTCCCTATGGGACGGTATTCGGCTTCCTGCAAGCCGCACAAGCAGGCAACTATGGCACCGCCGCGCAATATCTTCAGATGAGCCCGGCACGCCGCCAATCCGCGGGCGAGCAGATGGCCATGCAACTCAAAGAAGTAATGGACAGGGCATTCGTCGGCAGCCTGAAGCGCGTGAGCACGCAACCCGAGGGCACGCCGCAGGAAGATGTCCCGCTCGACCGCCAGAATCTCGGCTCCATGTCTTCAGGAGACGTCGAAGCGGAGTTGCAACTGGTTCGCGTGTCGGAGAGTGGAGGCAAAGTCTGGCTGATCTCTTCCGACACGCTGACAAGAGTTCCCGAACTCTACGACCAGGTGCAGGCACGGCAGATGGAAAATCGCCTCCCCAAGGTTCTGGTCAAACACCAACTTGGCGGCATGCCCTTCTGGCAATGGCTGGCTCTGCTGCTTGCCCTTCCAGCCGTGGCCGCTGTGGGCTGGGTTGTTCTCGTAATTCTGGAAATTCCCGTGCGCTGGTGGGCTCTGAGGCATGGCCCTGTTGACAGCGCAAACTGGCGTTCGGTCTCGGGACCGGGATGGCTTCTCGCGGGCACATTGGCTCATCGGCTTTTTGCCGCATACCTGGGAATCGCTCTGCTGCCCCGTCATTATTACTACCAGATAACTTCGGTTGCCCTGATCGTCAGCGCGAGTTGGCTTTTGTGGCGGGCCATTCGCTGGTTTCTGCGGCGCGTGCGCAACCGCGCCATCGCCTACGGCCACGGCGGCACTGGGTCGCTCGTGCTTCTCGGCGAGCGCATCCTGAAAGCGCTTGTATTTGTGATGGCCCTATTCCTGGTCCTGAGCGATCTGGGCTTCAACATGACCACCGCTCTGGCGGGCCTCGGCATCGGAGGCCTGGCCATCGGCTTCGGCGCGCAGCAGACCATCGCGAACCTCTTCGGCGGAGTCTCCGTGCTGGGCGACGAAGTGATTCGCGTCGGCGACGTCTGCCGCTTCGGCGATCGCAGCGGCACGGTGGAAGACATTGGCCTGCGCTCCACGCGCGTACGCACCGACGACCGCACGCTGCTGGCAATTCCCAACGGCACGGTCGCGACGATCAACGTCGAGAATCTCAGCCGTCGCGACAAGATTCTATTCAAGACAACCGTAGGAGTTCGGCCCGACACCAAGGCCGATCACATGCGCTATGTGCTTTCGGAAATCCGGCGAGCCTTCGAGAACCATTCCAAGATCGAAACTTCCACGCTTCGCGTCCGGCTCATCGAGATTGCGGCGGCGCTTAACGTAGAAATCTTTTCCTACGTTCTCACCCGGGACTTCAACGAGTTCGCGGCGGTCCGCGAAGAGTTGCTCTTGCAGATCATGGACTTGATAGAAGACGCTGGCACGAGCGTGGCGCTGCCTTCTCAAACGCTTTACATTCGCCGGGACTCCGGCCTCGAAGAAGAAAAGGCGGCGAATGCGGTGAAGAAAATCTCCGACTTGCGGGCGCAGCAGTCGGCTTCCCAAAACAAGTCGCCAAAACCAGACAGTGCGAGCTAAGCGCCTTTTGTCCAACGCTTGAAGACCGATGCCAAGAAAAGATGCGTCGGGAAGTACACCAGCAGCGGAACAAGCGTCAAATAGGCCAGCAAGTACAACCATCCAGGCATGACATGCTGCTCGCGAAAGAAAAGGCCACGAGCCCAGTTCACATCTAACTGCGGACGCCAGAAGTAATTGATAGGAACCACAATCCACGCAGTCAATGTTTGATACTTCCAGCCGCGGCGGTCATAGCCAAGTCGCCACAGCGCCCACAACAGCAACGGCGGCGTGACCACGTGAAACAAGCTCAGTAAGCGAACCGTCAACGGCAGGCCAGGGTCGAACATGTATTCCGTGCCGCCGATTGGGTGCCATCCGGCAATCACTGCACCTGCAAGGTCGATTATGTAGATGCTCTGAAACACCAGCAACCCGCAGGCCTGCCAGGAAAACAGCAACGAACTCTCTAACCAAAGCGCAATCCCAATTAAGATGTTGCCCAAGTCGCAGAAAAAAAGAAAATTCTGCACTCCATACTGTTTCCAATACAGCGGAGCCCATGCGACCAGCCAGACGGTCCAGAGAATCTTCAGCCAAGCAGGTATGCGCATGGTTGCCTATTCTAAGCGACCGGCGAGAAGTTACCTTTGTTCATTGCTCCTCACAGAATAACCGCGAGAATTCGGCACTGCGCGAATTACTGCCGTAACTTGATGGCGCTTACGCCTGTACCTAGGATGACCATGGTATGGGTTATCGAGCTCTCCTTTTCTGTCCTGACGAGAAAACCGCGCAAACCGTGACCTTGATTCTCAACGACCTGGAGTTCTCGGTTGAGACCTGCGTCGAGCCGTTTGCCGCGGTGAAGAAGCTCGTGGGCGAACATTTTGACGGCGTGGTTGTTGACTGCGACAACGAACAAAATGCCACTCTCTTGTTCAAAAGCGCGCGCCAATCGGCGACCAACCAGGCCGCACTCGCCGTCGCAATCGTGGAAGGGCAGGCGGGAGTCGCCAAAGCATTTCGCATCGGCGCCAATCTGGTATTGACCAAGCCGATCAACATAGAACAATCGAAAGGAACTCTGCGGGTTGCGCGCGGGTTGTTGCGCAAGGGAGAGAGTGCAAAGCCGGCAGCGCACGCCGAGAACATTCCTGTAGCCGCGTCTATTGCGAGCGCGCCATCGCGTCCCACAAAACCTTCCCCGACAATTTCCGAGCGAGCGACTGAACCACCGACCGCTGCGCAGCGGGCTTCCGCGCCTGCGATGCCTGCACCATGGGGGAATCGAATCGCCAATCCAGTCGCGCCTGTCGCGCAGGCGTCCGCGCAAGATTCCGCTGAACCCGAAATCGACTCTGGTAAGTCAGTCGACGGAACAGTTCTCGACCTGGCCGCTGCCGCGGTGCAATCCAAGTCTCGCGCCGCTTCGGTGAGTGCGTTGCCATCGACAGCGGGGAAGGAATCAACGCCGCCGACTTCGCATCCAGCGAGCTCCGGAGCCGCGTCTTCGGCCGCGTCTGCCGCAAGCGCCACAGGTCCAGGTCGCATCCCGCAAGAAGCTACTACAAATGCGAAGGGTCCAGAACCGCTGTTGTCCAAGATTGCCCGTACCGTTAACCCTATTTCCGATCTGCCGAAGACTGGCGACGCCCAGGCTCCTGTTGTCGCGGCTGCGAAAGCAAACTCCAGCATCCAGCTAGAATTTGAAGATAGCCAACTCAGCAATGAAGCTTTTTCTTCGCCGAAAATCGAGCAGAAGATCGAGGCGAAGAGCGAGCCGCCAACAGGAACTTCTGGCAGCAGGAAGATTCTTTTGGCTGCCGTTGCCATCGTGCTTCTCGGCGTAGCCATTTATCTTGGCTGGAGCCAGCTTCATCGAAAAATGAACTCTGGATCGGCGATCGGGCGCGTAATCGCCCCGGCGTCGGCTACAAAACCAGCGCCTCCGCCGAGAGCAATCCAACCGGTAAGCGCTCCCGTTCAGCCGTCTTCAGTTTCGCCCGTGCCACCCTCGGCCAGCTCGCAAGATGCGCAGCCAAGCAGTGGGGCGGGGCAAGCTGCTTCTGATCGCGATCAGGACGGCAGCGCATCCGATTCCGAAAACGACGTCTCTGGTTCTGCTCCTTTGCATAAAGTTTCCACTGCTTCCTCGGCCAAGTCCGGTGCGCAACCCCTGGTCGTAAAGAGCGGAAAAGACAAAACAGCAAAACGAGCGGCAACCGATACGGCCGCACCTAACGTGGTCGTCGCCGCGGACACTTCCAACGCAGGATTGCCGAATCTCATCGACGTTTCTACAAAATCAACTCCCGTGCTGCAAACCCTGGCTGTATCGCAGGGTGTTTCGCAGGGATTGGTCATCAAGAAAATTCAGCCAACTTATCCTGACTCTGCGCTTCGCTTGCACCTGGAAGGCTCGGTGCAACTCATGGCGACTGTGGGCAAGGACGGTAATATTACGGTGGTGAAGACTCTCAGCGGTGAACCTCTGCTTGCACAGGCGGCCACGGTGGCGGTGAAGCAATGGAAGTACAAGCCATATCTTCTCGACGGCCAGCCTGTGGAAATTCAGACGCAGGTCACCATCAACTTCAGGCTGCCCCGCTAGGTCGCATCGACCGTCACGCTCGCTTTTCACTCCACCGCAATGCGGCACTGTTCGTCGCGCCTTCCGCAATCGATCACAGGGGAAGCAATGTGCCAATGCCTTTGGTCGGCATGTGCCGGTCTGTGCCATCTGACGGTATACCCTGCCCCCTCCCGCCCGTGTGGAATCTTCAGCTTAGCGGAAATTTGCGAGTTGATCCCTGGGGCTCAATCAGTTGCGGACAAAATCTTGCACGCAAAGTACTTAGCTTTCGCGCTTCTCTCGACGGTCGGCCTCCGCGCTCATCATCGGATAAGTGAGCTGTGGAAGGCAAGGTCAGACGTCACAAGGAGGTTGTGAAAATCTTAAAACCGGAGCCGCGCTTTGTCCAATACACACAAATGTGATATATTTACACATTGAAGTTTTTCGGGGGGGGATATGCGAACGAATATTGAAATCGACGACAAGTTGATGGGGGAAGCCATGCGCCGCAGCGGAGCGCGTACCAAGCGGGCTGCCGTTGAGGCGGGATTGCGATTGTTGGCGCAGACTCATGCGCAGGGATCGATCCGTCAGTTGAAGGGAAAAGTGCGGTGGGAGGGCGATCTCGCGCAGTTGCGAAGAAGCCGGGTGGAAGCGCAGGAAGGTTGATGGTCATCGTCGATAGTACGGTGTGGATCGACTACCTGCGCGGCACCGAGAATGCCGAAACGGCCTGGTTGGACCGGCAGATGCAGCGGCAGCGGCTGGGATTGCTGGATTTGATTCTTTGCGAAGTGTTGCAGGGAATAAGAGACGAAAGCGAATTTGCCCGGGTGCAGGTCGAGTTGCTAGCATTCCAGATTTTTGAGACGGGCGGAGTGAGTCTGGCAATCGCCGCCGCGCAAAACTACCGGGGCCTACGGGCCCGGGGCTATACGGTGCGCAGCACCATCGATTGCTGGATTGCTACTTTTTGTTTGCTGGGCAGGCATGAACTACTGCACCGCGACCGCGATTTTGATTGCTTTGAGAAGGTACTGGGGTTGAAGGTGGTGAAGGCGGCGTGACGTTGCTCAGCGTTTCTCAAATGAAAAAAATCGAAGATGTGCTATGTCCGTTTTCGGCGGGAGCGCGGCGGGCTATGTCAATACGAATTCCCTGACTTCGTAACTAAGTCATTATTAGACCGTGTACGTGCTCTTGGCTGAGGAGCGAGGTGTATGGGCAGTTTTAGATTTTATTGGGTTGATTTGATTGGGCTGGCGATTGCGCTCGTATGCATAAACGGTGCAATTACTGGGAGGTTCTACACGCATAGTAGGGGACGCGGCAAGCGACTGCTTGGTGAAGTGAGATCTTCCCGGGCGCGGCTCGTGTTTTTATGCGCTGGTGGCGCGATTTTTGCATTGGTGGCGCGAGACTTGGTTCACAAACTAGGCGGCGCTGGGCTTAAATGAAGAATCGAAAGTGCTCCCACGTTGTTTCGAGAAGGACCTCTGTCGCGGCCCGGGCGTGGGTTTACTTTCCCGTTAGCTGCGAGTTTAGTTCATTGACCAGCTTCGTATTGTTAAGCAGCGCTCGATGAAGAATTTCTGCTTGCTGAGCGGCGACCGCCCAGTCTTGTTTTTCTACGGCTTCCGTTAGACCTGGCAGTTCGAGATGCGCGTAGGTAAAGCGGGCACCGTAGAGGATGTGTTTGAACCAGGGGCGGCCGGGGATTCCGTCGGGGTTGAGCCAGTTGCGTTCGACTTGCATCATGCCGTGATTGAGGACCTTCGCTTGTTCGGGATCGAGTGGGCCCGAGGCGAGCTTGCGAATTAAGGATTCGTTCAGGGTCTTTCCCGCGGCCTCGAAGGCGTCAATGGCGCTTCTTACTTCTGCTAGGTCGAAGGCGGGCGCTGTGCTGGATGGAGTCGGAGAGTCGAGTACGAATTCGTGGTGGAAACTCCCGTATGGGCCGCAGGTGGCGCAGGCTCGTGAGGGATCCTTCGACTGCGTGTCTGCTCCGCTTCGCGGACCAGACACTTCGCTCAGGATGACATTTTTATTTGAGGCTGCTTCATCTTTGCCCAGGATGACAGCGTCATTTTTTTTTAGTTCGTTTTTGCTCTGGACGACAGGATTTTTTTGGGCGAATTCGTTTACGAATTGGCGGATGTTCTCGGCGTAGGTGGCGAAGTCGAATGGAAGCAGGTCTGCGTTGGCCAGGCGCAGTGCGGTCACACCCCAGAGTTGGGTCATAAGCGTGTGGTAGCGATAGCCGGGATCGCCGAAGTGATTCATCCAATAGAAGTCGTCGTAGCCGGAGTGGTAGACGCCGTAGGGGCCGTCGAATTGGAGGCCGATCACGGGCATGCCGACGAAGTTTAGAAAGACCGTGTGATCGGAGCCGCTGCCGATGCGCGTATCGGCGAGATTGTCGCGGGTGGCGCCGGAATCGTTGACTTGTCCCGATTGCTTTCCTTGTTCTTTCTCTCGCGCTGCCGTAGCTTTCCAGGCTTCGTATAAGCTCTTGCCGGAGGGATCCTGAAGAGATCGAGTGGTCTCGACCAGCATGGGAGCCAGCGAGGCGACGGCCTGGCCGTGGAAATTAGGGCCGGAGGTTGAGGAATCGACGTTGATGTAGGCGACGGCTTTTTGGCGGAGTTCGTCGGCGAATTGCTCGCCCCATTCGGTGGAGCCGGTGAGGCCGACTTCTTCGCCGTCCCAACTACAGACGACGATGGTGCGACGCGGGCGCATGCCATCTTTGGCTAGTTGGCCCAGGGCGCGAGTCATTTCCATCATGGAGGCGGTGCCGCTGCTGGGGTCGACTCCGCCGAAGACCCAGGCATCGCGGTGATTGCCGAGCACGATCCATTCGTCGGGCAAATCTGCGCCGCGGATGCGGCCTTCGACCACATAATA
>Ga0209006_10001832_pt1 | contig 19215 bp, 19 predicted proteins | sample JacPin_JW_Ref_O2_FD_188567 | JGI IMG/M metagenome (GOLD analysis project Ga0209006, IMG submission 188567) | Forest soil microbial communities from Algoma, Ontario, Canada - Jack Pine, Ontario site 1_JW_Ref_O2 (SPAdes) (version 2) | ecosystem: Environmental > Terrestrial > Soil > Boreal...
GGGCGCTGTGTGATTCCCGGCTTCGTCGATAGCCACACGCATCTCGTGTTCGCGGGAGATCGCGCCAAGGAGTTCTCTGCGCGCATGGCCGGTGCGCCTTATCGCGCCGGTGGGATCGCCGCGACGGTCGCGGCCACTCGTACCGCTGACACGGCGAGCCTGAGATCGCTCGCCGCCGCGCGTCGCCGTGCGGCTCTACGCGCCGGCGTCACCCACGTGGAGGTCAAGTCCGGCTACGCGCTGGACGTCGACGGCGAGGCTCGCCTGTGCGCGCTCGCCTCGGAGCTGACCGACGACGCCACGTATCTGGGCGCGCATCTCCTTGCGCCGGAGTACCGCGATCGCCCCGATGAGTATGTGGCGCTCGTCTGCGGCGAGATGCTCGAGGCGTGTCGCGCGAGCGTTCGCTGGATAGACGTCTTCTGCGAGGAGGGCGCCTTCGATGTAGAGCAGTCACGCGCGGTGTTGAGCGCCGGCCGCGACGCCGGCCTGGGCCTGCGTGTCCACGCCAACCAGCTGCGCGCCGGCGACGGTGTGCGCCTGGCCGTGGAGATGGGCGCCGCCTCCGCCGATCACTGCACCTACCTCACCGATGCGGACCTGGAAGCCCTCTCCGGAAGCGACACGGTGGCGACGTTCCTTCCGCTGACTGATTTCAGCACCCGCCAGCCATACCCGAATGCGCGACGGGCGATCGACGCCGGCGTGTCGGTGGCACTGGCGACCAATACCAATCCCGGATCGAGCTATTCCTCGGCGATGAGCCTGGCGCTCGCGTTCGCCGTGCGCGACATGGGGATGACGTTCGAGGAGGCGCTGGCGGCGGCGACGATCGGCGGCGCCCGTGCCCTGCGACGCACCGATATCGGACGCCTCGGACCGGGCGCGCGCGCCGACGCGATCGTGCTCGATGCGCCCACGCCGAGCCATCTCGTCTATCGCGTTGGCATGCCACTGGTCGCGACGGCGGTATCAGGCGGGGTCGTCGCCTATCGCGACCCCGACGTTCTCGACTGAAGGGTCTCGCGCCCGCCTCAGCGTCCGCGCGTGTGTGGCGCCTCAGAGGAGGATTCGCTCGCCCATCGTGACGGTGCGCTCGTCTGGCAGGTGGAAGTAGCCGACGGGGTTGGCCGCGTTGTGGGCGAGCGTCAGGAACAGCCGCTTGCGCCAGCGCGCCATGCCCGGCTCGTCGCAGGGCACGATCGTGATCTGAGAAAGGAAGTACGAGACCTGCTCGGGGTCGATCGTGCCCTCCAGCAGCTTGCGCTTGGCGGCCAACCGCAGCAATGCGGGGACGTCCTGCTCGTCCTGGAAGCCGAAGCGAGCCCGCAGCGCGATGATCCCGTCGGAGGGGCGGCCGAGGTGATCCGCCGTGAGCCGATCGGCGGGGGCGACGTGCGGCACGCGCTCGACGTCGATCGAGACGATGATCACGCGCTCGTGCAGGACGTGGTTGTACTCGACGTTCGCGCGCAGCGCGAGCGGTGTCGTCTGGTGGTGCGCGTTGAGGAACACGGCCGCGCCGGGTACGCGCCGCACGGGGACCTCGTGCGTGGCCAGCTCTTCGATGAACTTCTGCACGGGACCCTCCTCCCTGGCGCGGTTCTCGCTGACGATCTCCCGGCCCGTGCGCCAGGTCATCAGCACGATGAAGACGAGCGCAGCGATCGCCAGGGGCAGCCAGCCTCCGTGCACGACCTTGGTCAGATTGGCTGCGAAGAAGGCGAGCTCGATCGTGAGGAAGACGGCGCCACCGAGGACGATCAGCCGCCACGGCTTGTGCCAGAGCAGGCGCGCGACGGCAAGGAACAGAATGCTGTTGAGGATGAACGTGCCGGTGACCGCCACGCCGTAGGCGGATGCGAGCGCGGCGGAGGAGCCGAAGCCGAGGACGATCGCGACCACCACCACGAACAGCCCCATGTTGATCGCCGGCGCGTAGACCTGTCCGACCTCGTGCTGGGAGGTGTGGCGGATCGTCAGGCGCGGCAGGAAGCCGAGCTGCATCGCCTGCTGGGTGACGCTGAACGCCCCCGAGATGACCGCCTGGGAGGCGATCACGGTCGCCACGGTGGCGAGCAGCACCATCGGGATCTGTCCCCACGAGGGAACCAGCAGGAGGAACGGGTTGGAGATCGCCTTGGGCGAGCGCAGGATCAACGAGCCCTGCCCGAGGTAGTTCAACGTGAGCGCTGGAAAGACGAGCCAGAACCACGCGCGGCGGATCGGCGCGCGGCCGAAGTGCCCCATGTCCGCGTAGAGCGCCTCGGCGCCGGTCACCGCAAGCACCACGGAGGCCAACGAGAGGAACGCGACGCCGCCGTGAGCGAGGAAGAATTTGACCCCGTACGTCGGCGAGAGCGCCCTGATGATGTCGGGATGGTGCGCGATCTCGACGGCGCCCACGAGGGCGAGGACGCCGAACCACAGGGCCATCACGGGGCCGAACAGGTTGCCCACCAGCTGCGTGCCGAAGCGCTGGATCATGAACAGCAGGGTGAGCACGGCGACCGTAATCGGCAGGACGAGCGAGGCGAGGCCCGGCACCGCCACCTTGACGCCTTCCACTGCAGAGAGCACGGAGATCGCCGGTGTGATCACACCGTCCCCGTAGAACAGCGAGGCCCCGAGGATCCCCAGGGTGATCAGCGCCATCTTCGTCTTCCTGCTGCCGACTCGCACGCTGGTGACGAGCGCGGTGAGCGCCATGATCCCGCCCTCCCCGTGGTTGTCGGCGCGCATGATGAAGGTCACGTACTTGACGGAGACGACCATCGTGATCGACCAGAACACCAGCGAGATCACCCCGTAGACCTCGACGGGGTTGACGTGCACTGCGTGACTGTCGGCCGTGAACACGGTCTGCAGCGCGTACAGGGGGCTCGTGCCGATGTCGCCGAAGACGACACCCAGCGCGCCGAGCGTGAGCGCGGCCATGCTCGAGGAGGCGATCTTCCTGCGCCGGTGGCTCGGGCCAGGCTCGGGCGGCTCAGGCGCTGGCGGCGCGGCGGTGGGCACCTGCAGACCGTAGTGGACTGCTCAGCGGGGCACCCTGAGACCAGCCGGCATCTCAGCTGTCTGCTAGCCCAGCTCCACCAGCGGGAAGGAGCGGTGTCGACGCGGCGGCACGAGGAAGTTCTGCCGGCGCGTGGCGGTCAGGAAGCGCTCCAGCCCGAGGTTGCTCTGTGGCACCGAGTACTTCTGGGCGAGGTCGAGCGAGGCCTGGCTGCGGCGCATCGTGGCGAAGAACTGCGCGGTGGGCACGAAGATGCTGAAGTGGAGCTTCGGCTGGGAGCTGCCGTCGGGCACGTCGAGCGTGTCGTATCCGGGGCCGTCGGCGCGGATGTGCATGGGGGTGCGATTCTGCGCGCGGCTCGTGCGCTGCAACGCGCTGGTGTGCGCGATGTGCGGCTGGCCGTCGAAGTTGTTGGCGCCTTCGGCTTCGCGTTCGGCCTGCTGGGCGCCGGCAAAGACGCTTTCGACGACGGCTGGGCCGCCGCCGTTGGTGTAGGGATCCTGGTTGGCGCTGCGCGGGAGAGGGTCGGCGCTGAACATCTCGGCCTCGCGGCGCTCGTAGGTTTCGCCGGGGCGTTCGTAGAACTGCTCGAGGTCCTGGATCACGTGCGAGAGGTGTTGGATCGAGCCGTGGTCGAAGTAGTCCCCGCGCCGGGCGGTGGTGAGCTTGGCGGCTGAGTTGCCCAGGAACGTCACGATCGCGGGCGGGCCGCTGCTGCTCAGCTGCTGGGAGACGAACCCCATCCACATCGGCGAGGCGGGGTTCACCATTTCCGCGTAGGGCAGCCCTTGCGCCTGTGCAATCGACCGCGGCAGACCCTGTTCCACGAACATCAGTCGGCGCGAGGTGACCTGCAGAAGCTCTCCCAGTCCGGATGCCCCGGCGTCAACGCCTGCGAGGGTGGTGTCCGCTTCGGTCAGCCAGCTGAGCACGTCCTCGAGGATCTCGCTGGAGTCGCTGCGCAGGGTGAGCAGCATGTCGTTGCGCTCGATCTGCACGGGGATGTTGAAGCGCTGCTTCGTGATCCCGGGATTCTGGGGGCTGACGTCGGTGGGCCCGGGCACGGCCTCTTCGAGCGCCGCGCGTTCCGGTTCGAGCGCAACACGCGGCATGTGTTCGCCGACGAGCGACCCGGCGAAGCCACCTGGCAGACGTTCGAAGTACGGGATCCCGTAGGCCACGGTCGAGAAGACCCCGCTGGGACTGAAGGGATACGCCTGCTCCACGCGGCCCAGCGCCTGCGCGAGCGTGGTCTGATCGGCGGCGTCCGGCGTGCGCGCCAGCGCGATCGTCACGAACAGGGTGTAGACCGGCCCGAAGCGAACCCGCACCCCTTCGATCTTGCTGGGCTTCGGCAGACGCTTTTCGATCTGGAACTGGATTTCCGGCAGCCCACCGCCGCCGCGGGCGAGCGCCTCATCGGGGAGCTCCGCCAGCAGCTCGAGCGCGCCCAGCGTCGATGCGGCAAGCCCGAGCCCGGCTGCTCGCTGCAGCAGGCTGCGCCGTGTCAGACGGTGCGCCTGCGCTTGGGTCCTCGCGAGCTCGCGATCCATGACCGAGGTGTTGGGCGGCACGGCTCCCCGCCGTCCCGGAGGACGGCGGGGAAGTCGCGTCGCGCCTGCCCTATTCGCACTCCGGGTTCCTGGGAACCCCTTCGCACGGGTCGGGCATCGTTTCTTGCGGTCCGGGCGCCGGCTGGGGTTCGCCCGGCTCCTGCGAGGATTCGTAGGAGAGCTGTTCGACCCATCCCAGCGCCGCTTCCCCGCCGTTGGGGCTGGGCGTGGTGGTGTTTTCGCAGCTCCATTCGCCTTCGAGGTCCGCCGGCTGCGTGCCGTCGGGCGTGCTGTTGCCGATCGCGCAGTCGTTCGGCGACGGTGTGAAGAAGCCCCCTTGGAACATGATGTCCCGTGCGTAGGGCCCGCCGCTGCCGCCGTTTTCTTCGAACGTGTTGTCAGCCACCTTGACGCCGGAGAACCCGAAGAAGATCGTGTCCGCTTCCGGCGGATACGGGTTCGGGTACTCGAAGCCGAGGAACCCGTCGTTGACGTTGCCCTTGATCGTGTTCCCTTCGACCGCGTCCCCATATACGCCCGGGAACTCCACACCGACGCCCCATGGTGCAATCGCCGTGGATGAGTTTGTTGGAGCGCTGAGGTTGTTGTTGTCTTCCACGAGGTTGTCGCGGTAGATCGTGCAGTGCTGGATGTCCGTGCTTTCGAAGGTGGGCAGCGTCTTGTGGTGGCCCTCATAGGGCTTGACCGGGTTGCAGGCGCCGTTGGACGGCGGCGGCGGGTCGCCTGGGTTTTCCGAGTTGGGCACGATTCCCGCACGGTTGTCGCGGAAGACCGAGTCTTCGATGATCAGGTTGCCGCCGGAGTTCGACCCCGAGTAGCCCACGGCGTCGTCTTCCATCGTCGCTTTGCTGATGCGCGCCTTGCATTCGCGGCAGGCGCCCAGGTAGATACCGGAGTCGTCCATGCCGGAGGAGTAGATGTCTTCCCACGAGCCTTCCGTCTCATCGTTGGTGAAGATCCCGTAGCCGCCGTTCATACCGGTGTCGTAGGCCGTCAGGTAGCGACCAAACCAGCCGTGGGCGCCGATTTTGCCCGACCCCGACCCGCCGTTCCACCAGATCTCGTTGCCGCACTCTTCATCCCCACAGCTTTCGTTGAGTTCGAAGTTGCGCACCGTCAGGTTTTCCACCCAGACGTCGTCGTCCTTGTAGATTTCGATCCCGTTGCCGCCTTTGTGCTGGCCGTCGACGATCACGGTGTTGCGGTTCATGCCCCGAATCCAGATGTGCGAGTGAGGCCGAACCACCTTCACCGCTTCGTCGTAGACCCCGGGCTCGATCAGCACGTAGTCGCCACGCCTGGTGGCGTTGACCGCGCTCTGGATCGTGTGGAAGTAGAGAACCTTGTTGGAATGCGTCGCGGGGAATTCCCCTTGGGTCACGACCATGACCTTGTTCGCCATGGCGGTGCTTGCGAACAGCGCGAGAGCCGCAAACGCGGCCAACGGGGCGATCGCCAGCATCCGAGCCGGCAGGTGCCGCTGCAGTTGCATCTCTCCTCCTCAAGATTGAAATGCGATGCGCGTGACCCTAGTCGCGGCGTCTGCAGATGTCAACGCGTCGAGCCGCGCGGCTGATCGTCGTCGCATCCGGTAGGGATCGCCGCCGGTGCGGCAAACTTATACTCGCAAGCGCTGAGATCGGGCCTCGAGCGGGCTATTCGCTCCGCGGTCTGGGGGCGGCAGTGGCGAAAGGAGGAGCGTGGGTTCGAAGTCCTCGCAAGCGCAGCGTGATCGGGCCGCGGAGGTGGTGGGCAGTCTCGTGTCGGTGAACGTCGGACTGCCGAAGGATGTGGCTTGGCGCGGCAAGACGGTCTTCACGGGCGTCTTCAAGGAGCCCGTGGCGGGGTCTCGCCGAGTGGGCAAGCTCAACGTCGAGGGGGACGGGCAGGGCGACCTGGCCGGGCACGGAGGCGAGCAACGTGCCGTGTTCGTGTACCAACTGGGCTCCTACCGCTACTGGGAACACGAGCTGGGACGTGACGGCTTCGTTCACGGGCAGTTCGGCGAGAACTTCACGATCGAAGGGCTTGCCGACGAGGAGGTTTGCGTCGGTGATCGCTACCGCATCGGCAGCGCGACCTTCGAGGTCACCCAGCCCCGCGTGACGTGTTACCGCGTGGGGATCCGGATGGAAGACCCGCGCATCCCCGCGCTGCTGGTCTCCCACCACCGACCGGGCTTCTATTTCCGCGTTCTGGAGGAGGGGGACATACAGGCGGGCGATGAGATCCTCAAGCTCGCGACAGGCCCCGAGGAAATGACGGTCGCCGAGCTCGACGCCCTGCTGTATCTACCCGGCCACCCGCGACAGCAGTTGCTCCGCGCGCTGCGCATCCCCGCGCTCAGCCCCGGCTGGCAAACCTCGTTCCGCGCCCTGCTGGATGCGCACGCCGGGGAGGGCAACGTCGGGCTGACCGCGCCAAGCCCGCCACCGGCATGGACCGGCTTCCGCCGACTGGAGGTGACGGCCGTCGATCACGAGAGCGACTCGGTCATTTCTGTGCGCCTCGAGGACCCCGATCGCAAGCCGCTGCCCGCTGCGCGCCCCGGGCAGTACCTGACGCTACGAATCCAGCCGGATGATGCGGCGAGGCCGCTGCTGCGCAACTACTCCCTCTCGGGGCCGCCCGACGCCGGCTACTACCGCATCGCGGTCAAGCGCGAGCAAAACGGTGCCGCAAGCGGCTACCTGCACACCCGCCTCACCGTCGCAGACCAGATGGATGTAGCGGCACCGCGTGGCACGTTCATTCTCGATGATTCAAAGGACCCGGCGCTGCTGATCAGCGCCGGCATCGGTGCCACCCCCGTGCTGGCGATGCTGAACGCACTCGCCGAGCAGCACTCCGTCCGGCAAATCTGGTGGTTGTATGGCACACGCAGCAGCCACGAGCACTCGTTCGCCGCAGAATCACGGGCGCTGCTCGCAAAATGTCCGAATACGCTCGTCCGCGTCTACTACAGCCGGCCGGCCGCTGGGGACGTGCAAGGCCGCGACTTCGACGCCGCGGGACACCTCACCCCCGCGGCCCTCCTCGAACTCGAGCCGCCCCGAAACGCACAGGCATACATATGCGGACCAACCGGGTTCATGAACGAACTGAGCGCCGCGCTGGCATCGATCGGCCTCGACGCCGCAAGGATCCACACGGAGCCGTTCGGACCCGAAGCGGCGTCGACGCCCGGTATCGCGGCGACCCCCACCCGGACCCCGCACCCGCCTCCCGGTACCAGCGGAGATGGGCCGACGATCCAGTTCGCCCGCAGCAACCTGTCAGTCCCGTGGAGCAAGGACTACGGCAGCATCCTGGAGCTCGCCGAAGCCTGCGACATACCCGTCCGCTGGTCCTGCCGAACCGGCGTCTGCCACACCTGCGAAACGACCCTCATCACCGGCGAGCTCCACTACGACCCCGACCCACTCGAACTACCCGCGGACGGGAACGGACTCATCTGCTGCTCGCAGCCGCACGACGACGTCGTGCTCGACCTATGAGCAGCTCCTCGTGGAGGGGCGCGCCCATCACCCGCCTGGTCAGCTGCTCTGGTTCGTGATCAAGACGGCGGACGCCAACCTCTGGCGAGGGTCGTTTGGCCGACCTCGATTATGTAGCCGTCGGGGTCACGGACGTAGCAGCGGATCTCGGTCTCGTGCTGCTTGGGCGGCGTCAAGAACTGGGCGCCGCGCGAGCTCCACTCGTCGTACACAGCTTGGATGTCCGCGACCCGGATGTTGAGGAAACTGCTCACCCGATCTGGATCGGGCGGCGTCTCGAGCGTGACCGTCGGCTTGTCGTCGGTTGGACCCCCTCCGACGTTGATGATGACCCAGCTGTTTGCCAGCGCCACATACGTCACCTCGTCACCCGCCTCGCCCCCGATGACCGTCCTGCCGCCAAGTACCTCGGTGTAGAAACGACGGGAGCGCTCTACATTGGCTGAAACGATGAAATGCGCCAAGACCATCCCCTGCTCGATCGTGCTCATGCTTACCTCCTCGGCTTGAATTGACTCGATAGTCGCGCCTCGCAGTGCACATCGCGGCCGTGCGTGCCGCTGCTGCTTCGCTAGGCAGAGAGGAGTTGCTGGCCACCGTCGATGTCGTAAGTGGCCCCGGTGAGCGCACTATTGGCCATGATGTGGACAGCGAGCGCGGCGACGTCATCCGCTCCGACCAAGCGCCCGATCGGGAGCGTCGTGCGCAGCTGATCGCGGCGACTTTCGAGGTCGTGGCCGAGTAGCGAAGCCGACAGCGGTGTGTCGACGAAGCCGGCGGCGATCACGTTGACCCGAACCGGAGCGATTTCGAGGGCGAGGTTGGCCGCGAGGGCCGGGACTGCCGCGTAGATCGCTGCGGCGACCCCAAGACCTGTTCCCGTCTCCCCCCTCGTTCCGATCATGAACAGGAGTGTGCCTGAAGGACGGACCTTGCCGGTGGCGTGGCGGGCGATGCGTAGCATCAACATCAGACGCTCCTCGATCGCGCGGCGCGCCTCCTCGAGGTCCATGTCGGCAAGCGACTCGTAGTAAGGGCCACCGGCCGTCACCATGACGTGGTCGATCGGTGGCTCGAGGTGCTCGAAGAAGGCGTCGAGGGCAGCGGGATCGTTGGCGTCGAAGACAGCGCTACTGCGGGCGTGGAGATCGAGAGCTGCAGACTGCAAGCTCTCGGAGTGGCGGCCGGTGAGGACCACATCGGCGCCCTCTGCGCGGGCGCGCCGGGCGGTCGCCAGCCCGATGCCCGAACTTCCTCCGATCACGACGACGGTCTGTCCGGAAAGCTCAGGCTCGCGTTGAGTGCGAGCGACTGCAGTTGTGGTGGTCATGTCGACACGGTCGCGCGTCAGGCTCATGGTCGCGCCCGTGAGACGCCCTGGTGAATGCCCTGGTCCGCCTCAGGAGTTGTAAGACGACGGCGTCGACTGGGGGGCGCGCTTGTCCCATCCGTGGAATGACGCGTAGTCGCCCGAATCCCACGCTTCGCGCAGCCCGGGCTTGCTGAGATCCCAGTCGGGGCGAATCTCGCTGGTCACGGTCCGGAGGTCGTGCCAAAGATCCACGAAGGAGGGACGCCCCCAGAACCAGTAGCCGTTGTAGATGCTGTGGATCACCAGTCCGGGCCTGAGCACGAGGGTGTGAGGGATCATCGGGTCGTGCTCTGAGTCGGTGTACTCCTGAATCTCGAGGTCCTTCTGGACGGTCCGCTCGGGGTCTGAGAGGAAGGGCCACTGGGCTCCCGTCGACGCGCGGAACTCCTGACTCGAGTGATGGGTGTCAGTCGAGATCGTGGCGACTTTCGTATAGGCGACTGCGATCTTGGGGTAGTTGGCGGCGAGCTCGAGGTGCTGCTGGTGCTCCTTGGGGCAGTAGTTCCCTCGCGCGAGCGTGAGAATCAGGGGGTCCTCGCCTTGGATCTCGCTGAGCTTTCGAGGAAGACTCTCCTGGTCGGGCAACTCGTAGTCGGGGAAGGTCCCGCCGGGCACGATGTCGCTGCGCATGATCTGCTCCTGTCTGTGGTTGGGAAGTAGCGATAACGATGGCCGCCGTCCCGTTGGCTCGCGCCTGCGGTCCACGGGTCACGACACGGGTCTGCGGCACGGGTGTAAACCAGTGGGAACCCCCGGCGCGATGGAGGTCTTTCGGGTCTAGATTGAGCCTAGTCAGCCGGCGTCGCGAGCGCCAGAAAGGGGCCATCGCAATGAGTAGCCATACCCCGCTGTGCGAGCTGCTGGGGATTGAACACCCGATCGTCCAAGCGCCGGTGTCTGCGGATCCCCGCCTGCCCGCCGCCGTGTCCAATGCCGGTGCTCTCGGCAGCGTGGCGCTGTGGTGGGCCGATGACGCGGGAGATCTGGTTCGTAAAACGGCAGCGCTCACCGGCCGGCCCTTTGCGGGCAATTTCGTTCTCACCTCCGATCAGCACGGTCGACTAGATCAGGCCCTTTCCGCTGGTCTGCGGATCGTGTCGTTCCTGTTGGGCGACCCGGATAGCTATGTCGAGTCGGTGCATGACGCCGGAGGGCTCGTCATGCACACGGTCGGGAGCGCCGAGGAAGGGCGGCGCGCGGCCGCATGCGGAGCGGACATAGTCGTAGCGCAGGGCTGGGAGGCCGGCGGGCATGTGCGGGGTTGCGTGGCAACGCTCCCGTTGGTACCGGCGGTGGTCGACGCGGTGGCACCGGTACCGGTGATTGCGGCCGGTGGGATTGGCGACGCTCGAGGAGTCGCGGCCGTGCTCGCACTCGGCGCGCAGGCCGCCTGGTTGGGCACCCGGTTTCTGTTGGCCGAGGAGATGCCGATCCACGAGGAGTATCGGCGCCGGCTGATAGCGGCGACCGAGACCGATGCGGAGTGGTACCCGAACCTCTATGACGTGGGATGGCCGGACGCCCCCCATCGGGCGATTCACAACTCAACGGCCGAGATGTGGGAGGCCGCGGGCCGGCCGCCACTGGGTCATCGACCAGGAGAAGGAGTGATCGCGCACTTCGCTTCAGGCGAACCCATCCTTCGATATTCCCCCGCGCCGCCCCTCGTGGGAACGACCGGTGAGATCGACGCGCTATCGCTGTGGGCCGGACAGAGCGTTGCGCTCGCCAACCGGACACAGCCCGCCGCGGAGATCGTGGCGGAGCTCGTCTCGCGTCTGTAGCCCCCACCAGCCACGGTCGGGCATCGCTCCTGATGAAAGACCTGATTGGCGGTTGAACAACTGCGACCAGGGCGTCTACCAGGGCCGCGCACGGGCGCGACGACTCGCCCCCGTGCGCGATGGTGGTGTAGCGCCGGGGATCCCCGGCACCGTCTACCGAAAAGGAGCTGCAGTCGTGGAAACGAACACCTTTCCCTTGGCGCCTACGGGCGAACGCGCGATCCTTGATCGGCTTCACCGGCTTCGACTCATCCTGCAGGCGATGGCACAAGAGACCGCGGATGCTCGGCGCGACGCGGCTCGCCTGCGCGTCGAAAACGCCGACCTACGCCGCCGACTGGCCGACGTCGAAGCCAGCCACGGCACATGAAGCACCCGAGGGTCAGCCGTGTCGCGGATCGTCCTTCGCGTTCACGTACTCGAGCCCGAGTGGTCCGATTGCCGATACCTGGGAGACGTACTCACCCGACCTGGCCCAATGGAAGTGAGACGTGCCGCCAGGCAAGACGATGACCGCACCCGGCGGATAAGCCTCGAGCTTATCGCTGTCGAACTGCTCTCCAAGACCGATGTAGAACACTCCGGAGATGATCGTGTAGACGCGATCCTCCGGATGCCGGTGCGGCATCAGCTTGACGCCGGAGGGCACCTTGACCCTGATCACGTACGGACCGGGCTGCGTCGGCTGACCGACCACGACCGCGAGTCGCACAGATGGCGGGAACGCCGCGAACGGCTCCCACTCGACGTCCTCGGGAAGCACTGAACCGAACTGCATTTGGGAGACTTGCTGTGTTGCCACGAGTCGTGATCCTTCCCGTCGGTGATGGCCCGGACGACCCGGAGCTCGCGGCCAAGGTAGACGCCCACCGACGCGCACGGCGCCCGTGAAGACACTGGTCAACATCCTGGTCTGGCGCTCTGACGAGCCTACCTCTGCGGGCTGTCCGCGTATACGCGCCAGATGTGAAAAACGGACCTCAGGGGCGCATGCGCTGCCTTTGTCCGGCCAGGTCCACGCGCGGCGGCGTCAACGACGTCGCTGCCGGTCATACATACGCCAGATCTCGTCGTAGACGTCCTGGGCGGCGATGAAAGGTGCCAGCTCCTGTTCATCGTCCCAGCCGTATCCATCTAGCATCTCTCGGACGAAGCGCGAGGTCGCACCATCGGCCCGGAGGCTGCCAACGTAGCTGGCCAGATCCCAGTGCACCGGCCCACGAAAGGTGTCCTCGAAGTCGTTCCATATGAGGCGTTGCGGCGTGCGGAGCAGGTTCCGTAGAGATACGTCCCCGTGCAGCGCCTGAGCGGGGAGCGTCGACTCGAAGACGGCCTCCCGCAGCGCGTCCAGCCGCGCGCGAAGCGAGGTGATTGCCTGTGCCTCCCGAGCGCCGGCCGGCCGAAGCTCACCATGGAGGCGCTCGATGTCCTCCCGGAGGTCACCCAGGTCGCCAAGGTCACCCTCGAACGGCCGCAGCTGATCGTGCAGATCGCGCAGCGCCCGACCGAGCCGGTGAGCGTCATCGAGGTTCGTTGCGAGCTGAACGTCGGGGATCCACTCTGCGAAGGTCATCCACAGGCCGTCGTGGTGATGCGGGCCCGGCGCGACCAACGCGCTCGGGGCGACTGTCAAGCCGGAGGGCGCGAGGAACTCGAGCACCGAGACCTCACGCGCCAGCCACCGTGCGGGCTCGTTGTGAAGCACCACCGTTCCGCTCATAACGCGAGCGACGACCGGTGCGGGACGCAGATGCACGAGCACGTTGCTCCCGGAGTAGATGACGACGGCCCCGTCCTGGGCACTCGCAAGCCCGCACTTGGCCGCCACCGCACAGGCGGCCGCCAAAGCACGCTGATCGAGAGCGCCCGCCATCCCAGGCAATCTCGCAGACGCGGGCAGCCGACCGCAAAAAACGACACGGACACGGCCTGTCCCGAAGGTCCCTTCCGCTTCGCAAGGACGAAGCGACGAGACCAAGCCGGCAACAAAACCCCGCGCTGGCTGGGCCTTTTATCGGGGCGAACGGCTAGAGATCCAATAAAGACGGGGGATTTCCGCCGTCTGCGGACTCACGAGCTGACATCCCTCAGCTGGCTCGCCGCTCAGCGACGCAAGGCCAGCGCGTCGGCCCCACTTATCTGCCAGCGAACTCCGGGTCCGAACTCGAGGACGACGCCAGCGGGGTTGATCAGCTCCCAGTAGGGAGGGTCATCGTTTGCCTCGGCTGCGGCGGGCTTGATATCGAGCACTGAGCCATCGGAAAGCCTGCAACGCAGCTCGCCAGACTCCTCGTCGATGTCAGCGCCTTGGATCGAGCGCCCGACTAGCTGAGCGGGGTCGGATGGCGACCACTCCGCGTCCTGGGTGGCGAGACGCCAGATGCCGCCGCTCGAGTCGCGCACTTCAACGTGCAGGACATCCGGGTAGGCGATGCGCGCATCGACGATCGGCCCCCGCATCGAGCGCAGGACAGTTGTCGGTGAGGCATCTAGGGCTACGACGGTCGCCACGTGCCTTTCCATTGTCGCAGCCAGGCCAGAAGTTCTCCATAGCTCATGTCCTCCTGCCCGCCGCCAGTTTCCTTCTCGGCATGCAGTGCCTGGCTCGCCTCATAGCGCTCGAGCACGGTCAAGCCGGTCTCCTTGCAGGCCTGCCGGAATTGCTTGATATCGCGCTTCCGGGTCATGGGCACAGCGAGTGTGTGCTCATTCTTTTGGCTCTCATGGCGGCCGACCTACCTGGTCGGGTGCGAGCGCGTGGTATCGATGCCCATTCTCGATGATCATGTGGCGTTCCGCCCATCGCCGCAAGGCTTGGCGGATCGCGCTTAGGTCGGCGTGGAGATTGTAGTCCGCATGCATCGCTTGGATCTCGAGCCTCGTCGCCCTCTCAGCGCGAACCTGCTCGAGCTCAGCTTCTATATCGGCCGGTTCCATCCCGGCCAGCTCGGCTGAGTACTGCCGCTTTAGCTGGGGACGGGGTCTGTGACCGATTAGGGCGACGTCATGGCAGTAGCCTCTGTCACCCGGCTGAGTGCTGTAACACGGAGCTATGTGAGGGGCTGGCCGCCGCGAGCGGCGGCCTCCAGCAGGTCGGACAGCAGCGACTTGTCAACGTGTTCGGGCTCGAGGAGTTGCTCGATCGCGAGGCCGTTTGAGAGGGCGAGCAATGTGATCGCGAGTTGTGGCGCTGGTAGGGGGAGGGTGACCTCGAGTCGCGCTGCGTGGTCCTCGAGATAGTCGGCGATTGCGTCGCGTGCCGCCCGGCGGTGGGCTGCGAAATCACGACGTAGCTTCGGGTTGCGCATCGCTCTTGTCCAGAATTCGACGAAGGTCAGATGCCATTTCGGGTCGCCGGCGGTCGCGTCGCTGAGTACTCTGCCGGCGTCGCGGCTGAACTCGGCGAATGTTGTGTGCGCGCCGATGGAGTTCGTGATCTGGCTCAACCGATCGTTGATCTGGCTGCTCATGAGGGCGTAGAAGAGGTCGTCCTTGCTGCCGAAGTTTGAGTAGATCGCACCCTTCGTGAGTCCCGCGGTCGCTGAGATCTCATCAAGCGACGTCTGCTCATAACCGCGGTCAGCGAACACCGTCGCCGCGGCCGCGAGCAGGCGGTCGCGGGTCTGTTCCCGCGTCGGGCGACGGCGAACTCGGGTCCCGGAGTCTGAGGATCTCGTCATCGCGTCTATGATACCGTCGGTATTGAATACTATTGGTATCGAAACGCGGCAAAGAGTGGGAATGATGGCTCGGACGGGTTTTGTGACGGGCGCCGCCGGCTTCCTCGGCCGGCATCTCGTAGAGGAGCTCGAGCGGCAGGGGTGGGATATCACTGCGTTCTGCCGTGCGACGGACCGCACCGATCTTCTGTCCTCGACGGTTCGGATCGAGATCGGCGACCTCACCGCCCCCAACCGTGTGCGCGAGGCTCTGCCCGATCACGTCGACGCGATCTTCCACCTTGCCGGCAACACCACCACCTGGTCAAAGAACGCCGCTGCTCAATTCCGCGACAACGTCGACGGAACGGCGCACCTCATCGAGGCAGCACTCGCGAAGCACGCGCGGCGCCTGATCTACACATCATCGACGTCGGCATATGGATACCAGCCCGGCGTCCGGATAGACGAGCGCAACACATCGAACGCACCGACTCGCGGCGACAACTACGGCAGGAGCAAGCTGCAGGCGGAGAGCCTGATCAAGCAGGCCTGCGTCGAACGCGGCCTATCGGCGGTCATCCTCAACCCGGTCAACATCGTAGGCGCCTACGACACGACGAACTGGTCCCGGCAGCTAATCCTGCCGATCTCGAAAGGCAGCCTGCGAGTCGTGCCCCCGGGATCGGCGACCTGGATCTCGGTTCACGACGTCGTCAAGGCTCACATCGCCGCGGTCGACGTCGAGGAGTCTGGCACGAACTTCGTGCTCGGCGGTGTCGAGGCGTCATTCTGGGAGGTCACCAACGAGATCGAGGCAATCCTCGGCAAGCCGCGCTCGCGGCACGCGACATCGAGGTCCACACTGCGGCTGCTGCTGCTCCTCTCCGCCGCAAAGGGGCTTGCCACCCGAACCGAGCCGGAGCTCACGCTCGCTAAGTACCAACGCGCGGTCGGCGACCTTCTCGTCGACGACCGCAAGGCACGTGAGGTCCTCGGACTCGAGCGCACGACGTTGCACGACATGCTCGCCGAGACGATCGACTGGCTCCAGCAAGCCGGCAAGCTCGATCAGCTGGAGAGCGGACAGAAGACGCGCACCTTACGCGGACGTCCAAGACCAGCATCTGACCCGCTCCGCGGCATCGTGTGGGTCGAGGTGAACGACGAGCCCAACCACGTCGAGCTGTTCCGCAACGACGCGGTTCGCGTCTACGAGGCAGGCATCGACCCGGGAACCGCAACCCTCTACCACCACCACAGCCTCGACACCATCTACGTGGTCATGGCTGGCGGCAGATTTCGCTCCGAGGAGCCTGTTCACCGAAAGTCGAGCACCAAGCTCGGACGCTCGGTTTCGCTCCCCACGAAGCTCGTGTGGGGGACTCGGCGTGCACTGACAGGCGGCACGCTCGAGCTGCCCGCCGGCACGTTCCTGATGCAGTACCACCGCGCGCACCCCCTCCTCCACCGAGTCGTCGCGTTATCCGACAACGCCACACCAATCCGGATGCTCGGTGTAGAGCTGCACGCAACAAGCCATCCTTCAGTGCTCCCGACGAGCTCCGGCGTCCGTCTCGAGTACGCAGATAAGCACGCACGCACATACCGCATCCAACGGGGAACTGGCGAGTGGACGGACAGCCTGCGACTGACGCGTGGCGCCGTGCTCACGATCATCGCCGGCACCGGCGTTCTGAGCATCGAAGGCACCCAGCAGCACCTCGCTGCAGGTTCCGTCTCCTGGATCGCCCCCACACCCAGCATGCGCCTGGGCAACCCGAGTGCCGCCACGCTCAACTGCTTCCTCATCGTCGTCTGACACCGGCCCGTTGGCGGTGAAGCGGTGATCCATGCGAACTCACTCGGCAGTGCCGCCTCAGACCAGTCGCGGTTCAGTCAGCGGTCGGGCTCTCCTAGACACTCGTGGCGCCAAGCCTTGTAGTCAGATGAGGCATTGTATGCCCATTGAAAGCGCAGGGGTCCCTTGATTCGCTGGTCGCGCTGGCGATCGCGCTCGTGGTCGCATTCCACGCGATCAAGCTGCTCCGCAAGGTCGCACCCGAACTGCGTCAGAGACCACCAACGCCGAGTTCAGTCGGAGTGTCAGAGCGCTAGGTACCCCCGCCCCCACACTGCAGTTGCCTACCCACCGAGAGCATCGGCGGTGAGGAATGAGCCATCCTGGGTTTGACGGAGGCTTCGGTGCCAGGGTTCGTCTGGTGGAGGGAGAAGCCTGTGGTGATGCCAAGAGCGAGGAAGTACCCGGTGGAGTTGTTGGAGCGCGCGACGCGGCTGGTGTTTGAGTCGGGGCGCCCGATCGCGCATGTCGCGCGTGATCTGGGTGTCCCTTCGGAGTCGCTCAGGGTGTACGTGCGCCAGGTCGAAGCGAACGAGGGCCGACGCAAGGACATGCTGAGCAGCGACGAGCGTGAGGAGATCCGGAAGCTGCGCCGCGAGGTGTCCGAGTTGCGCCGAGCAAACGAGATCCTGAAGGCCGCCAGGGTGATCTCAGGCCGTCAACGCAACGCGGCTTGAAGTGTATCTGCTGGGGTGCTGAAGCCGAGCGTGTGCCTGGGGCGCGTGTTCAGCTTGTGTGCGATCGCGTTGAACTCGGGCTGCGTGAACTGTGAAAGGTTTGTGCCTTTCGGTAGGTACTGGCGTAGAAGCCCGTTGGTGTTCTCGTTCGATCCGCGTTGCCAAGGGCTCTGCGGGTCACAGAAGTAGACCTTCAGATCGGTGGCGATGGTGAACTGTGCGTGTGCGGCCATCTCGGTACCGCGATCCCACGTCAGCGAAGCCCGTAGCTCTTCGGGCAGGTGTCGCATCTGGCTGCTAAGCGCACCGACCACAGACTGTGTGTCCTTGCCCTCGACCCGCACGAGCATCACGAAGCGCGAGTGGCGCTCCACGAGCGTCGCGAGATGGGTATTCGCTGCTCCAGCGATCAGATCTCCCTCCCAGTGGCCAGGGATCGCTCGGTCCTCGACCTCGGCGGGGCGCTCGCGTATCGACGGCGCACCGAGGATGAACGCCGCGCGCTGGTTGCTGGCTTTGGCGCCTCTTGGCCGGCGCACGGCTCCGGCCCGACGGAGGTGGGCCACGAGCTCGCGCTTGAGCGCGCCGCGTGCCTGGATGAACAGGCTCAGATAGATCGTCTCGTGGGACACCCTCCTAGTTTGATCCTCGCCGAACTCGAGCTTCAGCCAGCCAGCGATCTGCTCAGGAGACCAGTCCTCGCCGAGCTTCTCAGCGACCAGCTCGCTCAACGCCGGGTTGCTCGCCAGCTTGCAGACTTGTGGGCGCCGTGCGTTTCGCCAGGCACGTCCGTCAGCACTGGCGGCTCGATAGCGTCGTCTGCCGCCGTGTCGGCTTATCTCCCTCGCGATCGTCGCTGGGGAGCGCTCCAGGCGTGCAGCGATTCCTCTGGCGGACTCTCCGGCCGCGATGCCGCGTGAGATCTCCTCCCTCTCAGGAAGAGTCAACGCCAAACGGCTGCGCCGTCGTGGTGGCGGAACGACACCACCTCGCTCAGAGAGCGTGCAGAAGATCGTGCCCGGAGCGCGATCCAGTGCGCGGCTGATGTCGCTGATCGACTCGCCCCGCCTCCATCGCTCCCATAGCTCGCTTCGCTCCACCGCCGAATAGATCCTCCGCTCCCTGGGTATCGCAACACCTCCATCTCGAAGATCAATCGTGCAGCGTCGCATTGACGAGTTGAGCGCACAAGCGTGTTTTTCGCGGGCGAGCTCGATCCATACCGTCTGAAGTGAGCGCGTTTATCGAGGAGCACCGCGAGCGCTTCGGGGTCGAGCCGATCTGTGCGACCTTGGGCGTGTCGGCGTCCGCGTACTACGAGCGAGCAACGGGCCGACGATCGGCCAGGGCGCTCGAGGATGAACGGCTGCTCGACGTCATCGAAAGCCTCCACGCGGAGAACTACTGTGCCTACGGCTCGCGCCGGATGTGGAAGGCATTGATCCGCGAGGGCGAGCAGGTCGGTCGAGGCCGGGTGGAGCGCCTGATGTCGGCGCCCGCGATTCAGTTCAAAGGAAGCGGTTGGTATGTCACCGATTACGCCCGCGGTTCTTCGGCGGGCTCAAAGGAGAAAAGCGAGAGCGGCAACACCGGAGAGAAATCCGACGGCAAGTCAGACAAGTCTGAATCGAAAGCTGAATCAAAGACCGAAACAAAGTCCTCTTCCGACGGTAAAGAGAAGAAAAAGGCCAACAAGGAAAAGTGAGTGCCGCACCACGTCAGAGTTTGAGTTCGCGTCAGAGTTTGAGTTCACGTAGATAGGCGCGAAACTCCTC
>Ga0209006_10001834_pt1 | contig 19206 bp, 19 predicted proteins | sample JacPin_JW_Ref_O2_FD_188567 | JGI IMG/M metagenome (GOLD analysis project Ga0209006, IMG submission 188567) | Forest soil microbial communities from Algoma, Ontario, Canada - Jack Pine, Ontario site 1_JW_Ref_O2 (SPAdes) (version 2) | ecosystem: Environmental > Terrestrial > Soil > Boreal...
TCGCCCACTCGGCGGCCGACCCATCCGCCTACGCTACGCAACTCCTCGCGCGCCTCTGCCCATCGGTCCTGCCGTATGAACTGGACACGCCCGCCTCATTCAGCTTTGCAGCGTTCAACGGCCGCGCCCTCTCCGACGACGTGATGGACGTGATGCTCACGCTGGCCACGAACACGGCCCTCGGCGATGGGGTGGCGCCCGATATGCGGCTGATGCGCCCGGATTTTCCCTATTTCGGCGAGCCCCACCCTACGGCGGCGAGTTCCGCCAAGCAGTGAGGGCGAAGGAGTGAGCGCACGGGCGACACAACGGCGACCTGCGATCGGATGGATTTGCTCGCCGGCAGCGCGGAGCGAATCTTCGCCGGCGGCAGAGCAGACTAGCACCTCACAACCCGCCCTCTCAGGGACAGTTCGGTGCTCGGTCAGTTTCCGATTACGCGGGTGGTCTCGATGAGTCGACGCAACGCTAACCTTGAACGCACCTTGCATTAAAAACCAAAGCCAAAATCGCTAGCTCGGTTTAGCCCAGCAGGAACGCTGCTCTGGCTCCGTTTTGACCGAGTAAAGCCAAGCACATGGTTCTCCCGCGGAAGCACTTTCGATTCAAGGCACTGAATAGTGTTGCGTCGATCGGTTGAGCTGGCACGATTTATCGGGAGTTAGCTATGGCACCCCATCGTGCTCTTGGAGCCAGCGTACGCCGCTACCAGGAGAAACGGGGTTCCTGACGCCAGGGGGGACCGCTGCCGCTATCGAACTCGAAGCCGGTAACTTTGGGATTTCCCTCTGGAATGTACAAACGCACCAGGAATTTGGACTCCGCGGTTTCGGGCGGGAGCTTTTGCCAACCAGCGCTTGTCTGAAGATAGATGACATCGGCATTCTCGACGGGAGCGAAGCATTGAAAAGGTGCATCAAGTTGGCGGGACATGATGAGGACAATTCTTCCGGTATTCGTTAATGCCGACATGCCCGACACTTGGATATGGCCCGTGATGCCAGCTGAGCGGAGGCGCTGGGCCTCCTGCTCAGTTAGATTCTGAGGTGGTGCACTCGGAGTGTCGGGCACAAAAGGAAATCGGCCACTTAGAGCAACAGGCATGGGGAAGGAATCAATCGTCAGCGGAGCAGTGCTGGGAGTCCAGAGGGCGAAGATGGCCTCACCGGAGAGACGTACAGCCGGCTTGCCCGAAGTGACAATGGGTACTGCAGGGTTCACGGCGTGGAGGATCAAGGACTGCACGAAGGGCACCATCAGAGCGACAACTGCCCAATGAATGTGCAATCGCGGCGTGGCGCCCGCTTTGAACAGTCGCGGCAGAAACAAGGTGCCGAAGGCAAGCGCGTTGAAGATGACGATCGCCAGAAACATTAGCGGAATCTGAAGGGCGTACGGCTGGTGGTAGAACAAATGGTAGAAATTATGAAATCCCGCGAGAAGCGCGAGCGCGGGCGCGGCGATTCCACCAAAAATGCGGATCAAGAATAAAGGCGAGCCAATGCGCTGCAATGCCAAGGCGGCCAAGTACAGCAGCGCTCCGCACAACAGATAGATGCGCGTTTCCGCCATGGCCCAAAACAGTGTCTTGTGTCCGGGCCCAACTAGCGCTTCGAACAACCCCAATAACGCGGCGGGGCCCCACACTACGAGGAGGACATATTCTGTGGCAGCTTGCAGGCATTGGAGCGGCAAACGCCAACGCGCAGTCTCGAATACTGATGTCATTGTCCGCAAGAGTATCAGACCAGATGCCGGATTCACGGCTGCCAGCGCTGCCGTTGTTTTGAACGTAAACCAGGAGCGCAGCTGACAAACACCTTGAAACCTCGGGGGCTCCAATCTCCCGGGACACTCCCGAGGGTGACAAAGCCAGCGGCACCCGCACTTCCTCTTCGCCGCGTGTTCTTAAGTCCGAGTTAACGCGCTGATCGGAAACTGACCCACTACCAACACTTCCGCAAGGTAGGACCGCCATCCCGACCGCCCGGGTGTGATACGATAACCGCGAACAAAGATCGAACACTTTCGTGCATCGGCTTCATTGCGGGACTGCTTTCGCTGCGTGCAACCCCCTTGGTCGAGCGGAACGAACAAATCGGACACACAAATTGAGCCAACCATCACTATGGGCCATTCCGCTGGGCGGGCTGGGCGAGTTCGGCATGAACATGCTCGCCCTCCGCACCGGCGACGACATCATCGTAATTGACGCCGGCCTGATGTTCCCCGAACAGGAACTGCTCGGCGTAGACATCGTCATCCCGGACATCACCTACCTGAAGCAAAATAAACGCATGGTGCGCGCCATCGTCCTCACCCACGCGCACGAAGATCACATCGGCGCGATTCCCTACATCCTCGCCGACCTGAATGTCCCGATCTACGGCACGGAATTTACGCTCGCCATCGTTCGCAAAAAGCTGGAAGAGCACGCTCTGCTCGATAAAGCCAAGCTCCACGAAGTGAAAGCCGGACAAACCACCGTCCTCGGTCCTTTCTCCATCGAATACCTGCACGTCACGCACAGCACCATTGATTGCGTCGCTCTCGCGGTGCGCACGCCTGTCGGCATAATCATCCACACCGGCGATTTCAAAATTGATCACACTCCCGTGGACGATAAGCCCTTCGACATGCACGCCTTCGCGCGCTACGGCCAGGAAGGCGTCCTCGCGCTGTTCAGCGACAGCACCAACGTCGAGCGCCCCGGCTTCACGCCGTCAGAACGCGCGGTGGTGGTGCGTCTCGAGGAACTATTCCGCGCCGCGCCAGCTAAAGTTCTCGTCTCCTGCTTCGCCAGCTCGGTTCACCGCGTCCAGCAAGTAATTGATATCGCGCGCATGGTCGGACGCAAAATCGGCTTCGTCGGCCGCAGCATGGTGGACAACGTCGAGATCGCGCACGGCCTCGGCAAGCTGCGCGTGCCCGACGGCAGCGTGGTCCGCCCGCAGGATATTCGAACGTTCGATCCGCAAAAACTCGTCGTGCTCGCGAGCGGCACGCAGGCCGAGCCGATGTCCGCGCTCTCACGCATCGCCGTGGACAATCATCGTCTGCTGAGCATCGCCGAAAACGATACGGTAATTCTTTCTTCGCGCATCATTCCCGGCAACGAAAAAGCTATCTTCCGCATGATTGATCATTTCTTCCGCCGTCGCGTCCTCGTCTATTACGAAGGCGGACGGTCCGCTCCGATTCACGTCTCCGGCCACGCCAGCCAGGAAGAAATGAAAATCCTGCTGCAACTCGTGCGCCCGAAATATTTCGTTCCGGTGCACGGCGAATATCGCCAGCTGTTCCGCCATTCCGCGCTCGCCGAACAATTAGGAGCAGTAGGCGGGCAGATTTTCCTGCTGGAAAGCGGCCAACCGGTCGAATTCACCGCCGACGGCGGCGCGCACCGCCGTGAGCCCGTCACCGCCGGCCGCGTGCTGGTGGATTCCGGCTCGCTCGAGGAAATCGAAGAAGTAGTGATCCGCGATCGCCGCCACTTGTCCGAAGACGGCGTGGTGGTCCCCATCATGGTCATCAACAAGCACACCGGCCGCATGGAGACCGCCCCAGAAATCGTCACGCGTGGCTTCCTGCCCTCCGAAGACGGCGCGGAAATCATCACACAGGCGCGCGAAATCATCCTGCGCACTATCGAACAATCCACGCAGGAAGAAAAAACCGACTGGAGCGTAATAAAAGAAAAAGTTCGCCAGGACCTGAAGCGCTTCCTCAACAAACAGACCGCCAAGCGCCCCCTGATCCTGCCGGTGATCCTGGAAGTCTAGAATCCGCTGTGAATATCACTCTCAGGAATTTCAAGCCCGAAGATTTCGACACACTCTACGAAATCGACCAAGCTTGCTACGAAGCCGAAGTCGCGTACTCCAAACGCGAACTCCGCGCCTACCTGCGTTTCACCGGCTCGGATTGCCTGGTCGCCGAGGCGGACACACAAATCGCAGGCTTCTGCATCAGCGCCCGCCGCGATGAAAGCGGCTACATCGTCACCATCGACGTCCTGCCGCAATACCGCCGCCATCACCTCGGCACAAAGCTACTAACCGAAATCGAGCGCCGCCTCGCCTCGAACGGTGTCCGCGAAATAACCCTCGAAACCGCAACAGACAACGATTCCGCAGTTGCCTTCTGGACCAAGCATGGATATCGTAATCGTGGCATCAAAAAAGACTACTATCCCGGCGGCCGCGATGCGTTCGCAATGAGCAAGACCCTTCCAGTATAAGCCATCTCATAAACGGCTGAAGCGGAAGGGCGGGGCTTCAGCCCCGCCGAAACGCCGCGCAAAAGACGGGCTTTAGCCCCTGAAGCCACGCCTTTCTATCGGCGCAACTTGATTTATGAGATAGCTCGTATGGAACGCACACAAATTTCCGGCGGCGCGAGCCGTCACCAGGGAGAACTGAAAACCGATGCTTCTTTGGCAAGCAATCGTTCTGGCGGTGGTCCAAGGCCTCACGGAATTCCTTCCCGTCAGCAGCTCCGCGCACCTGATCTTGATTCCCGACCTGCTGCACTGGCCCGATCCCGGCCTCGCGTTTGACGTAGCGTTGCACCTCGGCACCTTGATCGCCGTCCTGTTGTATTTCTTTCGCGAATGGCTGCAGCTCACGCTCTGCGGTCTCGGCTTCCACTACCCCAAGCGCGCCAGTGAACAAATGGTCACGCAGAATCAGCGCTTGTTCTGGTATCTGGTGGCCGGCACCATCCCAGGCGGCCTGGTAGGCTTTTTCTTCGAACATTGGATCGAAGAAAACCTGCGCAATCCCGTTCCCATCGCCTGCGCCATGATCGCGATCGCCCTGCTGATGTGGTACGCCGAATACTCCGCCCGGCTCACCCGCCGCATCGAACAAACCTCGCTCGGAGATTCGCTCGTCATCGGCACATCGCAAGCCCTCGCGCTTTTTCCCGGCGTATCGCGCTCCGGCATCACCATCACCGCGGGCCTCTTCCGCGGCATGACGCGCGAGGCTGCCGCACGCTTCTCTTTCCTGCTCTCGACGCCCCTAATCGCCGGAGCCGCCGCGAAAGAAGTCCCGAAACTCCTGAAACTCCATCACGCCGGAGCGCTTGACCTGCCGCAATCCACGCTCATCATCAGCATCGCCGTCTCCGCCGTCGTCGGCTTCGTCGTCATCGCCTTCTTCCTCCAGTATTTACAGACACGCACACTGAAAATCTTTATTTACTACCGACTTGCCTTTGGTATAGTCATTTTGATGCTCGCGTTCCTCCACTTGGGTTTTGCGCGTTAGCGCCGGCGCACCCCGGGTTTTCTACGCGGCGGCCTTCCCCTATTTGTGCCCGGTATTTGTGGCAGTCGTGACTGTTCAGCCTGAGGACGCCTCACAGCGGCATCCTTCGGCGCCCTATTGCCGCGATACGTCACGCGCTTTGGCCGTATAATCGGCCGTAAGTGAGCGACGCCGCGCCAACAGGAAAAAAAGGGGAATTGTCGTGCGCATCCTTACACCTACTGAAAATAAGCGCTTCAACGAGCTGATCGGCTTCGTCGGCCTCAGCCTAGCCATCCTGCTCGCTCTCAGCCTACTCTCCTATTCTCCGCGCGACGCTTCGTTCAACGTTTCCGCGCCGTCCACCGGCGCAGGCCCTGCGCGCAACTGGATCGGCCCGGTCGGTGCGCATCTCGCCGATCTCTTCTTCCAGTTCTGCGGCTTTGCGGCGTTCTTGTTTCCCGCAGGGATGTTCCTGGTCGCCATGAAGTGGTTCCGTAGCCAGCTGCTAGATGCCCCGATCGCGAAAATAATCGGCTTCACGATGCTGCTGGCTTCCCTCTCGTCAGCGCTGGCTATGCTCCCAATGCCCGAAGTCCGCAGCGCGCTTCCCGCCGGGGGCATGCTGGGAACGATCCTCGCGCAATCCCTGCGCGCAGCTTTCAATCCTATCGGAGCAGGACTCGTTGCTGGTGCCACGTTTCTGACCGCGTTGTTCCTCACCACCAGCTTTTCCTTTCGCATGGTTATTGCGTGGATGAAAAAACCAATGGCGAGCGATGGCTACGTAGGCCAGCTCTGGGCGCGCGTGAACGACTGGCGCGAAGCCCGCGAATCCGACCGCCTGCGCAAACGCGTCGAAGAAATCAAAATCGCCGGACGTCCGCCCGCGCCGCGCCAGCGCGTTTCCACCAAGGAACTAACCGCGGAAGACGAAGAAGAGGAAGAACGCGAAGCCGAGGATGCGCTCCGCGACACTCGCCGCGCTCCCACGGTCATCAAGTTCCACGAAAACGAATCCGTCGCGCTGCCGCCAGCCAGGAAAAAGTCCGCCGAGCCAAAAATTGCGACAGGCAAAACAACGTACAAGCTCCCCTCGCCCTCGCTCCTCTCCAATGCCGAGCGCGGCGAAAAAATGGACGAAAACGAACTGAAAGAGCGTGCCCACGCCATTGAATCCAAGTGCATGGAATTCGACGTCAGTGGCCGCATCACCCAAATCAATCCCGGCCCGGTGGTCACCACGTTTGAATTCAAGCCCGAGGCCGGCATTAAGTACAGCCGCATCACCAACCTGAGCGACGATCTCTGCCTCGCGCTGCAAGCCGAATCCATTTTGATCGAACGCATCCCCGGCAAATCCACGGTTGGCATTGAAGTTCCCAACGTCCATCGCGAAACCATCGCCCTGCGCGACGTAATCGAGTCGCCCGAATTCAGCCATTCGCCGTCGAAGCTCAGTCTGCCCTTCGGCAAAGACCTCATCGGCCGCATACGCGCCGGCGACCTGACCCAGATGCCGCACCTGCTCATCGCCGGTTCCACCGGCACCGGAAAATCCGTCTTCATCAATTCCCTGCTGATGGGCATGCTCTTCAAAGCCACGCCGGATGAACTAAAGCTCGTCCTGATTGACCCGAAGCAAGTCGAACTTGGCCTGTATGCCGATATTCCGCACTTGCTTGCGCCAGTAGTCACCGACCCGAAAGTCGCGGCCAACGTGATGCGCAACGCCACGCGCGAAATGGAGCGCCGCCTCAAACTCCTCGCCTCTCGCGGCGTGCGCAACATCGAGCAGTACAATCGCTCCTTCGAAAAAGGTCAATCGCTTTCGCTCTTCGACGGCGCCGAGGAAGAAGAACACAAGCCACTTCCCTACCTTGTCATCGTCGTGGACGAACTCGCCGACCTGATGATGGTCGATACCAACGGCGTAGAAGAATCCATCACCCGCCTCGCCCAGATGGCTCGCGCGGTAGGCATCCACTTGATCCTCGCGACGCAGCGCCCGTCAGTCGACGTAATCACCGGCTTGATCAAAGCTAATTTCCCAGCCCGCATTTCGTTCCGCGTCGCCAGCAAAGTGGACTCGCGCACCATTCTCGACGCCAACGGCTCGGAATCCCTGCTCGGCAAAGGCGACATGCTTTACCTGCCGGCAGGCTCTTCGCGTCTCCACCGCATTCACGGCCCCTATGTCCACGAACGCGAGGTAGAAGCCGTCTGCGATTTCTGGCGTGAACAAGCCCAGGCAATCTACAACGAAGAACTCCTGAAACCGCCAAAGGAGAAAGACGAGAACGGTGCCAGCGGCGCGTCAGGCAGCACCGGCGCCGATGGTGGCGAAGAAGTGGACGACGACCTCTACCAGGACGCAGTCCGCGTAGTCTGCGAAATGGGCCGCGCCTCTACGTCAACGCTGCAGCGCCGCCTCCGCGTAGGCTACGGCCGCGCCGCCCGCCTCATAGACCTCATGGAAAAAGACGGCATAGTAGGCCCAGCCGACGGCTCCAAAGCCCGCGAAGTCCTAAAAGCCCGCAACTGGATGAAGGAGTACGACGATTCGGTGAAGTAAATCGCGCGAATCCGACGCTCTCGCGACCGCCCGTTTTCGTTTGTCACCCCGCCAAATTTTCCGTAGAATCATTTGACGCACCGGTGCCGAGGTAGCTCACCGGTAGAGCGCGGCCCTGAAAAGGCCGGCGTAGCCAGTCCGATTCTGGCCCTCGGCACCACCCGTATCGCCCAACAACTTCCAAGTGCCCTTGTATCGAATCTTGCCGCGTTCCCCTTCAGGATAGAGCGTAATGCACTCGATGTGCCGAGCAAGTTCCGCACGCACAGCACCAGGGTTGCCGTACTTCCCCGCGATTAGCTTTCGGACTTTGCCCAATTCTTCCTTAACGAATTTCCGCAAGCCAGACACTTGCTCGTGTACAGAGCCGTTGTCGCGGTCTAGCGTCTTGTAAGTTATCCTGGACAGTTCCGCCTCGCGCTCCGAAATAGCCGAGCGGATTGCGCTGGAATCCATTCCGTCCGCAACAGCCTTAGTCAGATTCTTCAACTCCGATTCCAGAGCCTTCTTTCTCCGGCTCATGCCGTCCATCTCGCTGTCGAGCGCAGCGAATCGCCTACCAAGTTCCTGCCCCACGTTGTCCAGAACGTAGTGAATTGCAGCATCCGAGAGGACATCTCGCTGTAGCTTCGCCAGTAGTTCTTTTTCCAGAACGCGACGCGACACAAGCCGCGAGTTCTTACAGGTTCCGCGAGCCGTGTGAAATGGGCAACCGTATCGGCCAGAGCGGCGTTTTTTTCCGGTGCCACTGACCAGGGTGAGATTGTGTCCGCACACGCCGCACTTCAGCAATCCGGAGAAAATATAGCGCGAGCTGGCAGCGCGAGCATTCATCAACCCACCACTCCGGCCTTGGGCACCCCAGATGCGGTTCACCTCTGCCAAGCGCTGCTGCACCGCCAGCCATAGCTTCTCCGGCACGATGCGCTGTTCGGGCATCTCCACTCGCACCCATTCGGACTTCGGCCTGTCTCGCTGTATGCGTTTTCCAGTTTGCGGGTTGCGAATCTTCTTGGTGGTCGCCCAATTGACCACGCCACGATAGCGTTCATTGCGAAGGATGCCACAGATACTCGATGGTGCCCACGAATGCTGCCGTCCAGCACGTGGCGTAGGCGATGCGTCGCCATCCTTATTCATTCGTTTGGTAGTTGCCTTTATGGACAGGCCAGATGCGTACAGCGAAAAAATCTTGCGAATGGCCTTCGCCTGAACATCATTTACCCGGAGACGTGCACCCGCAATCGCAGGTCGCCCATACTGGTCCCGGCGCTTCGGGTCTTCAATCGGCACGCTTTTGTAGCCAAAACAGCGACCACCGTGGTGCAGGCGATTCAGAACTTTGCCTTCGACACCTCGATAAGTTTTCTTAGCGAGTTCACGGATATACAGGCTGTCTACGATGCCATGCGTCGCCATAAGCACTTCGGATTGCTCGTTCTCGCTGTCTATGCCCTGACTGCAAAAGACCAAGCGCACGCCAGCGAAGGTGAGGCGGTCGGACAGGTTGAGAGCATCAGCCAGCTTGCGCGAGAGGCGCGACGTGTCATCAATCAGAACAATGTCGAACGACTTGGCGTTGGCTGCTGCGATGAGACGCTGCAAGCCTGCCCGTTCCAAAGTGGCACCAGAAATCGCCTCGTCGGTGTAGATGTGGTCGTCCAGAATCTCCCATCCGCGTGCCAGCGCATACTCACGGCATTTGCGCACTTGGTCCGTGATAGACGCACGGCTCTGCTTATCGCTGCTGAATCTCGCGTAAATGCCGCATCGTAGTTTCATCGCGCCTCCGTTTCGATTTGCGCATAAATTTCTCGACCAACGCCGGAATAACGCAGCGGTCGAGAAATTCGCGCATTTCGGGCCGTAATGCCTTCGGTTCGCTAGCCGGAATCCTAGCGCGTTTTTTCTTGCTGGTTCTACGCATATGAGTGCTGCCTCATATGGATAAAACCCCAAAACTCGTATTTCTAACGGCGAAAGGACGTTAGCAAACTCTTCGCTGGCACAAATGAAAGGCAGTCCACACGCTCGTGTGATGCGAGGCTGCCAGCTGCTTGAAACTCATCCCACGTCTCCTGTCACGCCGAAGCTGCCGAATATCTGCGTTACTGAATTTGCGGATTGGGGGTCGGCCTAACACGACGCCCTTGGCTTTGGCAGCCGCGAGACCGCTGCGAACACGCGCACGAATCAATTCGCGCTCAAACTCCGCGATGCTTGCAAAGATGCCGAACACCAGACGCCCGTTCGGAGTGCTCGTGTCCACGCCCTCGTGGATGGAAACAAATTCGATGCCGAGCGCACGAAACTCTTCTAGCGCATTAACCAGATGGCGGAGACTGCGGGCGAATCGGTCGTAGCGATAAACCACGACCGCATCGAATCGGCGTCGCTTGGCGTCCGCCATCATCTTATCGAGCGCGGGTCGTTTCTCCTTGCTGCCCGAGATTCCCTTGTCGGTGTACTCCTCGACGACCTTCCATCCTCGGCGTTGTACAAACTGCCGAACTTCTCGCATCTGCAAATTCGTGTCCTGAGCACTCGTACTCACGCGTCCATAAATTGCTGTTCGCATAGTGTCGCCTCCTTGGCGGGCCAAGGTACGTGGCAAGCGCTTCATCCTCAAGGAATATCCCGTTCGGAGCTGTCAGAACACCCGTCCCAGATGCTGTTTCTTCTCATTCCTAGCGTTCCTGAGCGGTTTTGAGCTGGGAAAGCAGTAAGGGTGAAGGAGCTCGATTTTTCATGAATCCGCGTATCTGCGACTCGGCGCGGGGTGAGTTTTCCGAATGTCGCGGGTATCTTCCTATGTAGGTATATCGAGAGCCGGGACGCGTGGTGGTTTTCCATCCCCATGGTTCCACCCCGTCCCGGCTCTAAAAATCATGGGGGATTCAAATGGCAAAGCAGAAGGAGCACGCTAGATTTCCGAGGCTTGATTTCCCACACGTGCTGGAGAATATCCCGCGACTAGATTTGTCCAAGGTCAAGGACAGCCATCCGCTCATAGACAATTTTGTAGTGGAGGGCTGTACTCAGGTGGGCTATGGAAAGTTTGGCACTCGCAAGACCACCGTGCATCTACTGGCGGCTTGGGCCGTTTCACAAGGCATTCCCTTCTTGGGTAAAAATACGCGACAGCGGATGGTGTTGTACCTGGACTACGAAAATCCAGCAGGTGTTCTGAAACAGTATTGCAAGGACCTGCGGCTCAACCCCGACGACCCCCGCTTTACAGTGTGGGACAGGACAAAGGAATATCCGCCGCTGCCCGGCGACAAGAGGCTAGATAGGTTCATTCGGCGCTGTAAAAAAGCCACGGGACACTGTCCTTGGATAATTTTCGACAGCTGGACTAGCCTTCTGCGAGCCGGAGACTCCGGAGATAAAATCGGCGAGGCGACACCAATCTTCCGCGCCGTCCGCGCGTATTGTGACCAAGGCGCAACCGTCACGATTATCGACCATACGGGGAAGAAGGGAAAAGACCCGATTGGTACATCAGCCAAAATGACGCAGATGGATACGGCGCATTACTTCTCCGTGAAGGAAGACGGTATTAGCCTCGATGGAAGGTCCTCGCGTGCAGTCATCCGCATCGAGAATTTCCTCAAGCGATTCGCGCCTAAGAACGTGGGCACCTTTTCGGTCGAAATCAAAGCAGCGATGGACGAAAATGGTGACTGGCATACGCTCAGTGTCGAACCCACAAAGGACATCTCAGTGCTGAAGGTGGAGAAACAAATCGAAGACATGAAGCACCTAATCAAACACAATCCAATGAAAGGGCGTGACGAACTGGCGAATCTTGCGGCGAAGGCGAAGATGTTAAGTGGCCGAGACCCAGCGAGGCGATTGCTGCAAGAGGGTGCGGGAAAACACTGGGAGGCGATAACGACGGGAAAGAGCCACAAGAGCGTATTTCGCGTGTTGAAGCGCCCAAAATAATCTTCGCTCGCGGCTCGCGGATACCTAGAGAGAGTTACATCCGCGAGCGAAGAAAATAGCTGAAATTCCCCCGACTACGCAGGAGTAGAGAGTGTCCGTAGGACACACTCTCTCTGCTTCGTACCGTCCCCTGGTAAGTCTGGTTTAGAGAGCAACGAAGGTTATGGCCTTCACTCTTCGGCTGCTTTCGCAGCCTCAGAGTTCCGGCCAATCCGCTTCGCTACGCTCGCGGATTGGGAAACCTTTTTCACTCTGGATGCTGTAGAAGAAGAATAAAAGGGTTTTCCATAACGCGAGCCGAAGGCGAAGCGTTATGGCCGAGCGAAGCGAGGCCATCCGTTTGAAATCTTTAGTTTCCTAACGTTCTGGCCAATCCACGAAAACTAGCTGCTTCCCGAGGATCCACGGAGTCGAATTGCGCTAGGTTTTCTAATGTCAGAGTAAATTCTGATATGAGACCTCAACCTCCGCATTGTCCTACCCACGTAGCCGTAAGGATGATTCCCATCGAACCAGAAATTCAGCGTGGTTATCAGTTCGGACGATATGCAATCCTCAAGAAAAAAATCATCACAGACCTACGGAGCAAACGACGCTGGCGATGTCCGATTCAGGGTTGCAAGTGTTGCCAGGTAACGGAACTTTCGTGAGTCGCGGGTAACTCTAGGTATGGGAGAAACCGCGTGAGGAAGCAGGATAAAAAGAAGTTTGCGACTGTTCTCAGTCCCGAACTGCCCAAAGTCAAAAAGCGGCCTCGTGGACGGCCGTTCGCGCCCGGTAACTCTCTGAGCCTGCCTTATCGTTTCAAGCCTGGCCAAAGTGGCAATCCCGGTGGCCGACCGAAGAGCAAAGAAATTAATGAATCATCGCGCAAGTTCCTAGCTTCTGACATTGGCAAATCTCCACGAGTCCAAACCAATGCTGAACTCATTGTCGCCAAGATTGGTCACCGAGCAAAGAAAGGTGACTTGGGAGCCGCGCAGTTTCTTGCAGACCGTGCGGAGGGCAGACCGGCCATTTCTATTTCCCATGATGGCGCTGGCGACAACCTCAGGCTGATTCTTGCCCACATGGATGCAAGGGTGGAAGAACTTCCTCAGCCTGAAGGTTTTATTGCGCGTTCACAAATAACTGGCCAGGTCATAGACAAATGAGCGCCAAAGCAATCCGAAGATTTCCACGACCAGACTTTGCCGATTTGCCGTACGAGGAGCAGCGCAAGATTTTCGTGAAAGCCATTCGCACTGAAATTGCAAAAATCCAGCCGCTGAAGGAATTGAAATTGTTGGCACCCGCTCACATTGCCAGCATCCTGACGGCGTTACTCGTCTTAATTGAACGGGACGGAGCCAGAAATGAGCCATCACAAACGCAAGAATCGCAAGCGGTCCAAAAGTCTATTGACCGTTGTTGAAAAAATGAGATTGCGACACGGCGAACGTTTGGGACGACACGGAAGACGCATTCGCAGGCGAGATTCTGTGGTCGTGGCACCTGCGTTCCTAGAGCATGAAATGTACTTGGATTAACAAAGGAGAACACATGGACGAACTCAAACTGATGACACAGCGTGTAAAGCAATTGGAACAGAAGCTCAATGAACTCGAAGAACTGTTACTGGCTAATAATGGCCGAAAAGACTTCAGCCAACTCCTGCACGAAATGCTAGAGAGACATCTCGGCTTAAAAGGAGCACCAAATGGCGCAATTCAATAAAGACCCTCAAAAAGACTTCAACAAGATTTTCAATGGAACCCCGCCTCGCAGTATGCAGAACGGCGGCAGCGGTCTCGATGCTGGATGCGGCGACGTTGGACAGGCGGAAGCTGGCACTGGTTTGGATTCAGTGACGAAGCAGCTAGCACGGGACACCACGGAGTTTTCACGTGAGACCACTTCGCATCCCGGGAGTCCGTCGAATGGGCAGAGTGGTCTGCCACTGATGTCAGCCGAAGGTTCGGCATTGGCAAACAGGACCGCGCCAGCCAGTGCCTACGACACGCGCATCTCGCAATCCTCTGTTGACCGAGCAATTCGCGGAAAGGAGAAATAATCATGCGTCTCAGCGATTTTCAAACAGCACCCGTTGTACGGAATTTTGAAGCCGAAAGGTTGGTCGGTATTCACGCCCGAAAGGTTCACCACGGAGTCGTTGATTATCGCAAGACCAGAATTGTGGTTAATCCCGGAGCCGTCGAGATTTATGGCAAGGACGCGGTAGCAGCTGTGACCAACCGCCAGAAGATTCACACCATGCTGGACCAGATGATGAGCGAGGCGAACATGACTGAGGCTGACGCGCCGCGTCTGCACGCCGCTCTCGACCGACTGCTCGATTCCGATTCTGAGGAAAAGCCAGAGGTCGGCGATTCGGACGAAGAAGAAGAAGAGGAAACGGATGAGGCAGAGCTAATTGAGGATGACGGCGAGGTCAATGAGGACCCGCACAGAAAAAACAAAATCCCTTATGACGCACTATCTTTGGACCAATTGCAGCGGACGTTGGACAAAACATTTGGCATAGATGATGGCGCTAGTCTGTCCCGGTCAATCACGATGGACAGCGACAGTTTGCGGCTTGGGGGTCCTGATGACGTTGCTAGTGATGCGATTGCGAAATTCCCGATTGGCTTCGACATTAACAAGCGGGCGAAGGCATCGTGGTTTAACGCGCTGTTTACATGGATTAATAAACATCCCGAGGGAACCAAAATAAAAGATTTGCACCAGCCCACACTTCAAAAATTGCTGCGCGAGTTGCAAACAGCGGCTTAGTTAGAAAACAACAGGAGGAATATCGTGATGAACCAAAAACCACTAATCGAACGAATCAGCCCTCGCAGTTCCAGCAATCTCGAACTAGACCCTGCCACCGTCGCCGCTAGTTTCGGCTTCGGTGCCGTTCATCAACCAAACATTCCACTCCCCGATAACCCCTCGCCAGCGCGTCAGATTGCAAATCCCTCTGAAATTTCTTTAATTGATTCCAGAGCAAAGCGACCGGAGCCCAAGCCCTCTTTGTTTTCGATAGTGAATGCTCGGCTGCAATCGCTGACTCCACTTTCCGCCGAACACCAGAAGCTCGTTTCTGAAATGCAAGCCAGGATAGTTCCTGAGTTGACTCAGATTGACGAGTTTGTTGCTGAGATTGAATCGGCAAGATTCGTTGCGGTCGAAGTCCGGTGGGAAGAGGTTCGCGTAGCTGGCAGGAAATTAATTGAATCGTCGTTGCCCACACTGCAACGTGAACTGGCGGAGGCGAGGGGATACTGTAATCAGTCGGAAGCGACGAAGGTTAGAACCCAAGGAGCCGCGGAGCAACTCTTTCACGCTCGCTTGGCGATGGACAAATCCGCATGGGTGAGCAAACAGGAACTGAAAGATGCCGATGAAAAGCTGGAACGTGCCAAGGATGCAGCGGTGAAAGCAAGGCAGAAATGGCTGGATGATGTGAAGCGGATGACTAGGGTAGAAGGCGAAATCGAATCTATTCGTGCGATGTTGGAAAGTTATCAGGCTGAATTGCAGCGCTTGTCAATGGAGTTGAGCGGTGAAGCTCATTACGACCCAGAATTCGGTTTAAGCAGCGAGCCCAAATTTTACAGCGAGGAACGCGTGGGGGGCTAACGGTGAATCGTGTATTTCTTAGTGGCGTGATTGAACATGGGCCAAACTTTAGGACCATCGAAGACGACGGGCAAACCGTCGCGCTCATGATATTGCGTTGTGGGCAGGAAAGAAAAATCGAGGTATTTGCGACAGGTGACCTGGCAGACGACCTGAGGCAATTCACTGTTGGTGATTCGATTTCAGTCAGCGGATGCCTCATGTGGAATGCGGAGGGCAAGGTGGGCATTCAGATTCAGGAACCTACGCGGAAATGGACTCCCAACGCATATCGTCCGAACCGGATGGAATCCAGCCAGCATCATGCATTCCGCTTGAAGCTAGGCAAGGCACCAAAGAGGCATTGGTGATTGAATTTGCTGCACGATATCCTCCCGCAGAGTGCGTCGTGCAGCAAAGCGCGGTCCGATTCCTCCTTCCGCGCAGGGAGCTGAGCGCGGCGTCGCTTTCACGATAGGCTGCGCTGCGCTCGCTCCGATAATCTCCTTGCGATGATGCCCGATGTGTCTTTTGAGGGTCAACCCTATTTCTCGTCATCCTGAGATGCTGGGAACACTGTCCCCCACGGACAGGGGAATTACCCTGTCCCAAGTGTGTACCCTCGGCCAGTAGTTCTGGCAATCTGCCCCATCGGACAATATTTAGGTGAGCGCCACGCTATGAGTACGGAAATCTTGGACCTGCCGGATTCCAAAATGCGAGAGGCTGATGTACCAGTTGGTCTTGTTGCGCTTAAGTCCTTGACAGTAGTAGACTTCGCCGTCATGAGTCTCGAAGACCCCGCGCTAAAACCGCCTCGGCGGTGGAAACCTGAATATGGAACGTACGCTCAGGCGCTGGCGGCCGCAGTGGCGGTCCTCGCCCTCGCGCTAACGTTATATTTCCGCTATTCGGAAAGTGCTGCCAAGTCAGCCGATGAACACGTCGACAAGCTTATTGAGGACAAACTGAAAACTGCCACCAAGGATATCAACTCAAGCATAGAGAAGCAGCTCGGCCCGGTAAATGACAAATTAAGCAAACTCATTCTAGACGTTGGTCAACTGCAAGGCAGGTTTCAGCAACTCGACTCGGGTCAAAAGAAACTTGGAAATCGTATTGCTCAGCAGGAGAGCCTCAGTAAACTGCAAGACCCTAATAGAATTCTCGCCACTATAAGGGCAGAGATTCAGTCCGCTGTGGCGGAAAAACGTGAACTACCGTCTTCCGAGTTGGCCGATTACAGGAACGCAATCCACGCCCTGCCGCCTTCGGCGGCGAATTATTGGGTGACAGCGGCAGCAATTATCAACTACCAGTCTCTGTTAAATCAGCTGAGTGGCGAGGCTCCAGACCCGGCCACGGTGTCTAAGCCATGTGGTATGCTCACTAGCGGAAACGGCATGATGAGTTTCGGCAATACTTTCTCGGGGAGCCTTCAGCGCTGCATAGTGGATTTAGATAACCAAACGTTCAGGAACGTGACCTTTCAGGATTCGATAGTCCGATATCACGGCGGGCCGGTTTCCCTCATTAACGTTAGCTTCGTGAACTGCCGTTTTGTACTTGCTATATCTGGAGCATCTCCTCCCGCCCGGCCAGAATTGCTATTCACAATACTCGATTCTTCTGACCAGAAAACTGTCACCGTCTCGAAATAGCTCGCTCCCGATTGCCACTCTACTTTGCCTTATCTCCGACATGCCTCTGCGGCGCTCGCTCCGTTGCTGGTCTAGGGTACGGGAATCGTCCCGTCCCGCCGCCACTTCTCTATATTTTCCTCCATGTCCGTAAGGGCAGTTCTCTCTGATGGATTCTCCTTTTCTGAACCGAAATACACCCCCAGGACGCCCGAAGGATAATTAGCATCTACTGCCGCTTCTGGTTCGACGCCTATGTTTAGGAAAGCACGTCTCACATTTTCAATGCTGGGCGATGCTTGCGTCCACAATCCCGAGCGCCAATTGTTTGGGTCAAGCTTTCCAGTTCCCTTTTGAAAGAGAATCACTCCGGCCATGGGTTTGGCTAATGTCACGCGTTCAACTTGATTGCCCTGCACGAGCCATCCCGCTTCTCGGAATAAATCTAGAAACTGTCCAGCATACACGCACGTATTTTCGTCAGCCGCGGCGCAGCCGAGCTTTATGGTCTCACGAGGCGATGTTTGCGCCATCAGCGGACTCGCGAAGGCACGACTCTCTGACTCGCTGAGTGTGTGCCTACGCGAGGGTGGCCACACATAAACTCCAAAAATTCCAACTAAGGCGACCGCCACTATCATCAGAAAGACGAATCGAATGCTCTTCGTTTTTTGTAAGACTGCATTTCGCACCCACGCTAACTCTAAGATGGGGTGAACCAAGCAACCGGTCATGGCAACCAACACGACAATAGTTAGGAACCGGCCCATCTTCGGCGCCAACAATAATAGAACTAGCGCCATAAAGAGGGCCAGAAACCAACCAACATCAAGTTTTGATGAAAGGGGATTGTTCTTTGCCGAACGTAGAATCTGCTTAGCCAACTTTCTCGACTCCTCTCGGCGTTTTCGGCGACTTTTCCGACGTTCAGGCAACCTGAATAACCTCGTTTGCATTATCCACGGTTTCCTTGCGTGAGGAATAAAATCGCGTAAGCTCGACCCGGAGCGAGGAATTTTTGCTTGATTCCGATTAAGGGTACGGGCAGCATTACCAAGAACAGGAATCGCCTGTCAGGAGGTGTCAGTTGAAGGCACTTTTGATGGGTCCTGTCGCTAGTTAGTGCAGGTAGCCCGAAGGACTTGGCAACACGGCTTGGCGACGTTCAGGCTTGGGCTATCTCGTGGCGGTGCACCGCTGATGTTTCGGCAGTTGGCACGTCAACGCCCTCTGCCAAGACCTACTAGCAATCGTCGCCGTTGGTTGGGTATCTCGTCCACATTAGCGACGCTAAACCTAATGATATTTGCGTCCACATAGTGACGTTAAACCTATGAATGGTACTTGGCCCACGTTAAGAAAGCTCGTGTGCAGAGACGTGACAGTCGCCACGAAACTGTCTAGGGGCCAGAGGGCGACACCCTCTGGCCTCGAATATTTCTCACGCTGCTTCCCCGAACACAGCCTCAAACGGAACGGCCATTTCTGGCATGGGCGATACGGAATGATTCTGGCCCTCGGCACCATTCATCTTTCGCCAAGCAGAACGCCCAATCTCGCTACCCGACTACTCGACGGCTTACGACCCCTCCCGCTCCGAACACTTCGTTTCGCGGTCAGCCTGCGTTCGCAGCAAGTGATGCCGCCGCGGCCACGAAATGCCAGCAGTCCGAGTCACGCTGACGATCGGGCGATCGCCGCTAGGACATGGTTTCCCGTCGTGGCCAGCCAACAAATGCAGCAGCAATGCATCGGTCTTCTTGTGTGCATCGCGGCTCAGTTCCACATCCTCGTAAAGCGATACATCCCGGTCCCGGCGAATCCTCTGCGCGGCCAGGATTACCGCCACGGCGTCAATTCTCAATCTTTCATACTCCGCGCACACCATCTTCGGCCCCATGGCGCACGATTCTATAACCGCTCTCAGTATCCGCAACGGTACTTCGGTACCATTTGCGCGTCTTGGCTCTCGCCGCCAGCCTGAACGAGCACCGGCCCCGCAATCGAAGGGAAGTCACCTCTTCCGTACCAGACTTGAGCCTGATAACCGGGAAACCTTCTCCCGAGAATCGTCAGTAAGCACTACGCGACTTGAACGAAGCCGCCCGTGCGGCGGACGCTTCGCGTGAGGCGAACGGAGCAGTTTATGGCGAACGGCTGAAGTAAGTTGTCGGGTCATAGG
>Ga0209006_10001835_pt1 | contig 19200 bp, 16 predicted proteins | sample JacPin_JW_Ref_O2_FD_188567 | JGI IMG/M metagenome (GOLD analysis project Ga0209006, IMG submission 188567) | Forest soil microbial communities from Algoma, Ontario, Canada - Jack Pine, Ontario site 1_JW_Ref_O2 (SPAdes) (version 2) | ecosystem: Environmental > Terrestrial > Soil > Boreal...
GACGATCTCGACGCTCTCTTATCCGCTGTCGGCCTCAAAACCGCTGCTTAACCAATACAACGAGAACAAAATTCTCGTTTCGAGGTGCATATCGACTAACTCCAAATTTACCGACAGCGGCTTACGTTCTTCCAAACGCCGCGCGAAGATAGACATGCCCCTACACCCCCCAACTGAGCAACTAGCCTTCCAACTGCGGCAACACCTAATCCTCCGTTTATAAAGCACAAACGATCTGCAGGCCACAAATTGCGAAATCCGACCCGCCCGGTTACGGAATCGGTTGTCCGTAACCGGACAGAACAGGGGTATTCCTCCTCTTGAAATCAGGAAGGCGAAGCCTGCTCTCTTCTGGTCGGAGTAGTGAAAGCACATCGGGGGCGGTGAGCGCGCAAGCGAAGCCGACTTGCAAACTGCAGATGATTCCTGCCAAAGAACGGTCCGTTGTCCAGAACGATTCCTTCTAGTAGTCTTCGCTCGAGCGCGATCCGATCCAGCACCCGGCGCACTCGGAATTCACCCAGCGAGGTGTCGACCTCGATGGCCGGAGATTCCCGCGTGCATTCGTCCACGATGGTCAACAGCCGAATCACCTTCCCGCTGTTCAGCGCATCGGAAACCCGTACGCGCCCCTGCGCGGATTGGGTGTGCTCGCCTAGGGGTCCGTTGATGTGGGCAAAACGCGGGCCGCCTGGAGTGTGGGAAATGGGTACAAAAGTGTGTGCAGTTTGAGTGCTGTTCTCCCCGCACTGCATGAGGGCTGTTGCCGAACCCTTTTCGTTGGCCTTTCCAACGCCATATTTGACGGGTACCGCGTGCGACTAATCGGACCGAGGCGTATTAATTTTCTTCATACAGTTGGGATAACGACATATCCTGTCTTCAGCAAACAGATGCTGCTGGGAGCGAGCGGATGCGGCTTTTGCTTCAGCCTAGTGTTCTGGATATAGGCACTGCTTTCTTTGGCACGCAAGTGAGACCAGCAGCGCTCTTCGCATGAGGGGCCTCACGGTTCCGAAATAGCCGCAAGTATGGCGCTCACCCTACTGCGCCGAGGCGGAGGTGCAGGAGTGCACGTGTCGCAGAGGGGGTGTCGGTTGGCTTCCCTAATGAGCAACAAACTTACACACTTTTCCAAATAGGGAGACCTTGCTGTGATCACGGGGGCTTGGCTTGTGGAAGCGGGTCGCGCACGGGATTGGTACCTTCCGGGCGCGAGGGGTGTTGACGCCCTATTTCGTCGTGATGCTCCCGTTCGGCATAGTTTTCGTAGCCCTGTCAATCTGGGCGTGGGGGCAATCCAGCTGTGCAGATAGGTATTCAACTGGTCATTCGCTCTGCCTCAGGACAGCGACAAGCTTCCTCTTGCAGAACTCAAGAAAAGAGAGAATGAACTGATGAATTGCCAGAGGGACAAATCTGAAAAAGGAAGCCGCGAACTCTACACCTCAGGGTTGTCTAACTACTCTTCCACAGAAAGAGGCAAACGTAAGAATCGTACGCCTCTTTCACACATTCGGTAATTACGGCAGATTGCTGGGCTGAGGTCCGGCTTGGCACGAAATGGACGGTGACGATACTCAAGGCTCGCACAACTGGCCTTGGCGTGCGGGAGTGCCTGGGATTATTGGATCAGTATCGGACCGAACGACTCTGTAACTAATTCAAACGACGGCAATTTAGTGTGATGTGTCGCATCGTTCGCAACGATAAGCTCGTCGCGCCGTCGAGCCCGACTATGGGAGGAGATCAGTTGCCGGTGGAAGATCGGATTAGGATGCTGACGAAAATATTTTCTGCGACCACTCGCGAGGTGATTGTAGCCTCCTGGGCGCTCACGCGGCGGCAGTTTTCGGAATTGATGGCTTCCGGTCTGGGGGTCGATTTTCCTGACTTGTTGTGCACATGAAGAGCGCCCATGGCCGAGGGGCTCGAAACAATGGTCAGCTTTCACGGTGCGCGGGGAATTGTGTCCCAAAACGCGTGCAGAGATGAGCCTCGAAATGTCGGCGGTTTGTGAGGAGGTTCGACTCCCCTCGCTTCCGCCACGTTTTCACGCAATACCCCGGACCATCGAGCTCCTCGCACCCTGAGGTCACACTGAGCAGTCCGGCGACGAAAAATGTGGTACAAGTGTCCGGCTGGTTCCTTGTAATCGAAATACTCTCCCACTAAATGACCTCTGGAACACTCTTCTTTCTTGCAGCCGCCGCAATCCTGATAGCCATCCGGATGTTTTCCTACCTAGCCAAGCGGAGAGGACGCCGCTTTCTCGAACCTGCCAATGAGGTTTTCGCTTGGAGTCCGTTTCAACTGATGGTCGCGAGTTTCCTGCTGTTGTTTGCCGAGTTGGCGTTTATACGGTGGATCGCCGTAGAGATTCGAGTGTTTGCCTACTTCAAGAACCTCGCCCTGCTCTTGTGCTTCGTGGGTTTCGGTTTGGGCTGCGCCTTGGCGCGCCAAAAGACTCGTTGGTCCTTGAGCGTGAAGGCTCTCATGGGATTGTTGCTGATCGTTCGCCTTCCCTGGAGCGCGAAGGCTCTCGAAAGCCTTTCGCAAGGCCTCGGGGCTGCGGCTGATTTGGAACTTTGGACAACCGGTGCCGCCTGGACCTGGCTTAACTATCTCGCTGTCGTGCTATTGACCGCAATTCTCTTCCTGCTTCTGGTCTGGATCTTCGTGCCATTAGGGCAATTGGTCGGCCGGCAAATGAACCTGGCTGCCAAGCCTCTCGTGAGCTACTCCTGGAATTTGTTTGGCAGCCTGATAGGAATCCTGGCGTTTCTGGCAGTGAGCCGGATGATGCTCCAGCCGTGGGTGTGGCTGGGAATCGTTCTGGCTGGATTCGCAGTACTCCAGACTACGGCGAAGGACAGAGCGCTGATTTTGAGTCTACTGGTGCCTCTCGTATTACTGTTGCACGATCCCGCTAACCCTGATCGCTACAGCATCTGGACACCCTACCAGCAAATCGAATATTCCCGTAGTTACGCGGCCAACGGGGACTTTGCGCAAGGTGTCCTGAAGGTGAATCATACTGGCTATCAAGCGATTGTGAATCTCTCAGCAGCCTTTCTGGCTCGTCATCCCAAATTGCTCAAGGAAGCAGAAAACGAAAATCCTTATAATCTTCCGTTTCGCTTTGTGAGCCCTTCTCCCAGCGTCCTAATCGTCGGATCAGGAACGGGCAACGACGTGGCCGCCGCCTTGCGCAACGGTAGTTCTGAGGTGGACGCGGTTGAGATTGACCCAGCCATCCTGGCTTTGGGGAAACGCGAGCATCCCGAACGCCCTTACGACTCGCCCGTGGTTAAGGTCAATCTGACCGACGCGCGGGCCTTCCTGAAGCGAAGTTCGCGACGTTACGATTTGGCACTGTTTGCCCTCTTGGATTCGCATACCCAGTTTTCGGATTACTCCAACATGCGCATCGACAATTTCGTTTACACCATGGAGTCGTTCCGTGAGGCCAGGGACCATCTCAATCCCAACGGCGTCTTGTTTCTGAAATTTGCGGTGGATCGTCCTTGGATGGGCCGCCGCCTCTCCCGGATGCTGCAGCAGACTTTTGGCAGGCCTCCGCTCGTTTTTTATGCGGGCTCCAGTTACACGCCCGCGGCAGTGTGTTTTGCAGTTTCTGCTTCGGGGCAGAGCGAGGAGGCCCTCGCCCGGGATCCCAGCCTTGCCGCTTTCGTTTCTCGAAATCGGTTCTCTACCGACTCGAAAGATGTCCCCGTTACGACGGATGACTGGCCATACCTCTATCAGGAAGTTCGAAGCATCCCCCGCACGTATCTGTCGCTCGCAGTGCTGGTCATCCTCGTAACCTTGGGCTTCTATTCCAGAATTCCTGCGGCCCGCCAACAGCCTCCATCGCTATTCTTTTTCAGCATGGGCGCCGGTTTCATGCTGCTGGAAACGCAGGTGATCAGCCGGTTGGCTCTTTATTTCGGGACGACGTGGCAGGTGAACGGAGTTGTCATTTCCATTCTGCTGACTGCACTGCTGGTTGCGAACAAGGTGGTCGGGTACTTTCCGAAATCTTTGTCGAGGGACTGGATCGTCGTGCCGTTGCTCGCGGGACTGCTCGTGGCTTACGGCCTGCCGTTTGCCCGAGTGCCGGGTGAGCCAGCACTCGTGGGGGCGATGGTTGCAATCGTTTTTGCGGTGCCGGTGGTATTCGCCGGACTATTGTTTTCTCTGGAATTCCGGGAAGAATCTTCTCCCGGCGCGGCGCTAGGCGCCAATGTGCTGGGAGCTGTTGTGGGCGGTCTATTGGAGAATCTCTCACTCCTTCTGGGCATGCGGGCGCTTTTGCCCATCACCATTGCGATCTACTCTATTGCTGCAATCGCCCTCCGGCTACGGCACAGCCCTACCCGGACCATCTCGGACAATAACCCGAATCCTGGGGCGGTGCATTAGAATACATCCAATTGAGCTTGAGTCGCAGTCTTAGTTAGGAGGATCGTACGGACCCGGATGCTGGCGCCGTCTTCGTCAGGTTGGGACCTTCCTTCGATTGCTGGTGGGGCGCTGTCTGTTCACTTTGATCTCAACTCTTATGCTCTTCAGGTATTTTCGGAAGTTTGCCCCGGCTACGATTTTTTTCGCGTTCCTGGGTTCAAGTAGTGGACAAAATACGACTCTGGTCAGTCTTGATCAGGCCATTGATTTGGCGCTGTTGCACAACCATTCCCTAAGAGCCACCCGAACTCTCATACTTCAAAACCAGGCGCAAGAGATTACCGCGAATCTGCGCCCCAATCCTACGTTGGGAGCTGACACTCAGTTCATTCCGTTTTTTAGCCCGCAAGATTTTTCCGGCGACAATCTGAACGAAACCCAACAGTTTGATATCGGTCTCTCTTATCTCTTTGAGCGCGGACACAAGCGGCAACGCCGAGTGCAAGCTGCTCGCGATCAAACCTCCGTTACTCGGGCGCAGACCAGTGATGCCGAACGAACTCTAGCTTTCAACGTAGGCCAGCAGTTTGTCAGCGTCTTACTGGCGGAATCCACTCTTCAATTCGCGCTTCAGGATCTGAAAGGTTTCCAGCAGACGGTCGATATTGGCGAAGCCCAACTCAAGGCGGGCTACATCGGGGAAGGTGATTATCTCAAGATCAAGCTGCAACTTCTGCAGTTCCAGACAGACGTTTCCTCCGCCCGGCTGGCCAAAGTACAGGCACTGGTCGGGCTGCGTGAATTCCTCGGCTACAACTCGGTGCCAGCCAACTATGACGTGGTTGGGGACTTGGCCTATGAGCCGATCAAGGCAAACCTGGAAGACTTGCAGATGAAAGCCATGCGCGAGCGCCCCGACTTTCGCGCCGCGGAACTGGGAATAACGGCGGCCAAGAGTCAAATCCTCCTCGCCAAAGCCAACGCCAAAGTGGATGTAAACGGCACCTACGACTTCACCCACGTCTCCGGAGAAAATACGGCTTCGATCTTTGCCAATTTTGAATTGCCGATCTTCAACCGTAATCAGGGAGAGATCGCTCGTACCGGGTATGCACTCACGCAAGCACAAGAACAGCAGCAGGCAGCCAGCGATACAGTTCTTTCCGATGTTGCCAACGCCCTCGAGGCCGTCTGGAGCAACGATGAAGTCGTCCAACTCTACACATCCGGTTACCTGAAGCAGGCGCAGGATTCGCGCGACATTAGCGAGTACGCATACAAGCGCGGCGCCGCCAGCCTCCTGGATTTTCTCGACGCGGAACGCAGTTACCGCTCTGTGCAGCTAGCTTATCGCCAGGCGCTCGCATCCTATATGACGGCTCTGGAACAATTGAAGGAAGCTGTGGGAACGAGGAACCTGCCATGAGTGTCGGGAAAAATCTGCGGCAACTGGCTGGTTTGGCCGCGATATTGACGATCACCCTCATGCTGGCCTCTTGCTCGGGATCAGGCACCAACGCGGCAGCTAACTCAAGCGGCGCAACCAGTTCCAACAGCGCCGAGTTGTTTACGATTCCACCTGACCAGATGGCGCACGTTCAAGTCTTGACAGTTCAGCCGACGACGTTGACTCGATCCCTGCGCCTGACCGGTGCCGTTGCTTACAACAGTTTCCGCACTACGCCGGTCATTACTCAAGTGAGCGGCCCGGTCAGCAGAGTCGTCGTGGTTCCCGGGCAGAAAGTGCGTCAGGCCGAACCGATGCTGTATGTCGCGAGTCCAGATTACTCGCAGCTCCGTACCAACTACCTCAAAGCCAAAGATGCCTATGCCCTGGCGCAAAAGGCTTATGCCCGGGCGGAGGACCTGTATCAGCATCACGCGATCGCCGAACAGAATGTAGAGCAGGCACAATCGGTCGAGGTTCAGGCAGGCGGTGACCTCGCATCGGCGCAAGCCGCCCTGAAGGTCATGGGCATTACCGATCCTGACGCGCTCGTGAAGGCGCCGCCTTCGTTCGAAGTTCCCGTGAAGGCGCCCATCAGCGGCCTTGTCGTCGAGCAGGATGTTTCTGCGGGACAAGTCATTCAACCCGGGACCACCCAATGTTTCATGATCTCCGACATCAGCACCGTTTGGGTTCTGGTGAATGTCTATCAGAAAGACTTGCCCTACGTGCGCGTGGGCGATTCGGTCGACATTCAGACCGATACCTATCCTGAAGTGTTCCACGGGCGAATTGCGTATGTGGCGGCCTCGCTGGATCCGAGCACGCGAACGCTGCAGGCGCGCATCGAGACTCCCAATCCCGGCGACAAGTTGAAGAAAGATATGTATGTGGTGGCGACCGTCCATGCGGGAACAATTCGCAAGGCAATTGCGATTCCGGATGCCGCCGTACTGCGTGATGCCGAGAACCAGCCTTTTGTTTATGCCGCGGCATCCTCCAACCAGTTCGGCAGGCGCTCGATAACACTTGGAGAAAGTTTGAGTGGGCAGACGCAGATTCTCAGTGGGCTGACAGCTGGTGACCGTGTGATCGGGAATGGCAGCTTGTTCCTGCAGTTTTCAAACTCGTTGCAGCGTTAACCGTATCGCGAAGACTTTGAGAGACGTTCTAACAACTCTGGCGAGAATGGTATTCACCACAACTGAATGATCCATCGAATAGTCCAAGCGGCTCTGCGTCAACGGTTTCTCGTACTGATGCTGACCGTCTTCATCTCAGTTGGGGGAATCCTGTCTTTTCAGAGGATGCCCGTCGATGCCTATCCGGACCTCTCTCCTCCCCAGGTAGAAATCATCACCCAGTGGCCTGATCATGCCGCCGAAGAAGTCGAACGGCTCGTCACTCTTCCTCTCGAACTCGAGATGAATGGCGTCCCGCACATGAGTGTGATGCGGTCCATCTCACTGTATGGGTTGTCGGACCTTAAGTTGACCTTCGAGGAGAGCACGGACGATTACTTCGCGCGACAGATTGTTTTTGAGCGCCTGGCGCAAGCTACGCTGCCGACAGGCGTGACCCCAACCCTCGCGCCCTTGTTCAGCCCCAGCGGCCTCGTCTATCGCTATGTTCTGGAAAGTCCCGACCGCAGTCCTCAGGAACTGAAAACCATTGAAGACTGGGTGGTCGCGAGGGCTTATCGATCGGTTCACGGAGTAGCGGACGACTCCGGCCTCGGCGGAACCGTAATGCAATATCAGGTCTTACTCGACCCGGCGCGTATCTATGGGTATCACCTGACCATTCCGCAAGTGACCGCCGCTTTAGCAGCCAACAATTCCAATGCCGGCGGCGGCTTCTACTCGCAAGGCGGACAGTTTTATTACGTTCGCGGCATCGGTCTGGTCCGAAATACAGATGACATTGGAAACATTGTGGTCGGCGCCAACAAGGGTGTTCCCATCCGAGTGCGTGACGTAGGAGATGTAACCATTGGACATGCGCCACGCCTCGGCCAATTCGGCTACCAGAAAAATGACGATGCAGTTGAAGGCGTAATTCTCATGCTGCGCGGGGAGCAGACGCAAAACGTCCTCAAGGGCGTGGAGGCGAAGACCGACGAACTGAACCGCCATATCCTCCCGCCCGACGTCAAAGTTCATCCTTATTACGACCGCAGCGAATTGGTAGATCTTACAACCGACACCGTCGAGGCGAATCTGCTCCGCGGCATGGTGCTGGTACTAATCGTCCTGGTCTTTTTTCTGGTCAGCTTCCGCGCTGCGGTCATTGTTGCGCTCACCATTCCGCTCTCGCTTTTGTTTGCTTTCATCGTGCTGCACGCGCACGATGTTGCCGCAAATCTGCTTTCCATTGGTGCCATCGACTTCGGGATTGTCATCGACGGCACCGTGGTGATGATTGAGAATATCTACCGCGAACTGGCCTTGCGCGAGGGCCAACAGTACAACCTGAATGAGGTGATCCTCGCCGCCGCCAAAGACGTGGATCGGCCCATCTTCTATTCTGTTGCCGTTATTCTTGCCGGATATCTACCGATTTACGCTTTGAGCGGGCCGTCCGGTAAGCTGTTCCACCCCATGGCCGAGACCATGTCGTTTGCCTTGGTCGGGGCGCTCATTCTGACTCTCACGCTCATTCCAGTGCTGGCCTCCTACTGGTTCAAGAAGGGCGTGCATGAGAAACCGAATCGCGCCTTTGAGTGGATGAAAGGAAAATACGCCGGTCAATTGGATTGGGCGCTCGATCATCCGAAGACCACCATTGCCATTGCCGCACTCATCTTTGCCGCGGCGCTGCTGCTTGTTCCCTTCATCGGGGGCGAGTTCATGCCTCACCTCGACGAAGGCGCGCTCTGGGTACGCGCGACCATGCCCTATACCATTTCCTTCGATGAGGCCAGCAAGATCGCTCCTCAGATACGCGACATCCTGAGTTCTTATCCGCAAGTCACGGTGGTCGCCTCAGAGTTAGGGCGCCCTGACGACGGCACCGATCCCACCGGCTTTTTCAACTGCGAGTTCTACGTGGGTCTCAAGCCCTACAAAGACAAAAATTGGGCCGGCGATATCAGCGAAAAGAAGCAGTTGATCGAATCGATCAACAAGAAGCTCATTGCCTTTCCCGGGATTATTTTCAACTACACGCAACCCGCCGAAGATGCCGTGGACGAGGCGCTGACCGGACTGAAGAGTTCTCTAGCAGTCAAGGTCTACGGCGAAGATCTGAGTGTACTGCAAGACAAAGCCATACAGATCAAGAACACGCTCTCGAAGGTGGCTGGTTTCACCGAGCTCACCGTGGTACGCGAACTTGGTCAGCCCAGCCTGCTGGTCGACGTCGACCGCGACAAGATTGCGCGATATGGCATCAACGTCGCGGATGTGGAAGCTGTGATTTCTGCTGCCGTCGGCGGCCAGGCCGTCACGCAAGTTATTCAAGGGGAAAAGTTGTTCGATCTGGTTGTTCGCATGCAGCCCCAATTCCGCAGCAGCGCCCACGAGATCGGAAACCTGCTGGTGGGCACTCCCGACAGTCAGCAAATTCCCTTGAGCCAACTCGCCAACATCACGCAGGGAAATGGAGCGTCCTTTATCTATCGGGAAAATAATTCCCGCTACATCGGCGTGCAGTACAGCATCGAAGGTCGCGATCTGGAGCGCGCAGTGCACGACGGCCAGGCGGCGGTGAAGAATGCGGTGAGCTTGCCTCAGGGTTACACCATGGCTTGGGGCGGCGAGTACAGTCAGTTTCTCGAAGCCCGCTCCCAGATGTACGTCATCGGGCCCCTGGCGATCGTGCTGATTTTCATGATCTTGTTTGCTCTCTACGGAAATTTCAAATTCCCCGTCACCATCGCCTTGGGCGTAATCATGACGGAACCCGTGGGGGCACTGGTTGCTCTAAAACTCACGCACACTCCGTTCAGTGTTTCTTCCGTCCTGGGTCTGCTGGCCCTCCTCGGAGTGTCGGTAGAGACCGCCGTCATTCTCGTTTCCTACATCAATAAGTTGCGGCTCGAGGGCATGGGAATCCGCACAGCCATTCGGGAGGCATCGCTTTTGCGTCTGCGTCCCATCATGATGACGGCTCTGGTCGCGTGCCTTGGATTATTGCCGGCGGCCCTTTCCACCGGCATTGGATCGGATACTCAAAGGCCCTTCGCCATTGTCATCGTTGCAGGCCTGATCTCTCGCCTCTTCATCGGATTTTTTGTGAACCCGGTGTTGTACGAAATGGTCGCGCGCGAGGGTGATGTGCTTCAAGTCTAGTAAGAAAAAGGGGTGCCTCCCGGGCGCCCGCTTTAGACTCCACAGGTTTAGCGCTAGGAAGCTAACTCGCGTCCAATCTTGCGGACTTTCTTTACCAGTTCTGATTGGTGATTCGTCAAACTGGCTTTCCACGGCTCATCGACGCCGAGGCGCGCGAGCGCGCCTCCCGCCAATGCCAGATTCTTCGAGAAATTGATCATGTCATTCATGCGCACCTCACGATCTTCATTGCGTCAGAAGTCATGCATGACGGGCGAGACTCCCATTTGTCCTCCGCGCTGGTTGCTCGGCATTCGATTCGACCCGGGGGAATGGTGTTGCCTGATTGCACCTGGAAGGAATAGCCGACGCGCCGGAGACATCGCTAAACAGGTATTTCACGCTGACATTCATAGCTGGTCTTTCCTGACCACAACCAGCCTGTCCGTGCCAGGCATAGCACTCACGGGCCATTTCCCAGCTTCCCGACAAATCGTATGCTTCTTCTTGAGCAGCACTTGGGGGAGGGCTGATCAACAAACGCCCCGTAGACTTGAAACTGAGTCTTGGGGCGTTTTGTTCTGCACTCGAAATACCACAGCAGTGCTTGCGTGTCCGGATTAGGCACTTGCAGCGCACCCGCTGGCAACTCGTTCTGAGGTTTGTTGACCAGGGAACTCAGGGCGGATCGTCGCATAAAGGTCACATCAAAGGGCACCAGCAGTTCCGCCAACCGCTGAGCTTCCGTCGCGGGCGCAGTCAGCCAAATTTGGTAGGGTCGCTGCGGCAGGATTACTGGCATTCGGTCGTGCACGTCGTCGAGCAACTCATTTGCAGCCGTCGTGCGGATCGAGCACGACTCTACCACTTGGCCGCTGGATGATTCCGGCGATCCCACAGGCCTGATTCCGGCAGATGGATTTTACGGGTGGAAAAAGACGGGCAAAGAACGACAGCCCTTTCATTTCGGGATGAAGGACAGTTTCCCTGGTGGCGTTCGTGTCATTGATGATGGAGAATCGGCACTAATGAGGCCCGCCTTGTCACAAACAGCAGCTGCAGATCAGGTAAAATAACGTCTTGGGTCACTCTCCGCTCACCAGGAATCAAACTTCCCGCCGCGTGCCTCAGGCGGTGCCGAGTGCTCTCCTTTTGTTGGCGATGGTGCTTGTCAGCGCCGCCCATGCCGACAACGCCGCCTTTGATCTTATCGGTCCCAAGGTCGACGTCCGCGTGCAACGGGCCGGCGTCACCCTGCCCATTGCGGAAGTTCCGAATCTGCAGGCCGGAGACCGCCTCTGGGTCCATCCCGATCTGCCCGACAGTCAGTCGGTCCGTTATCTGATGGTCGTAGTTTTTCTGCGCGGAGCCACCAACCCGCCTCCGGATTCCTGGTTTACCCGAGTGGAAACTTGGACCAAACCTGTCCACGACGAAGGCGTCTTCGTCATTGTGCCGGACGAGGCCGAGGAGGCCCTCGTTTTCCTGGCTCCCGAAACCGGCGGCGCTTTCAGCACCCTTCGTACTGCGGTTCGGGGAAAGCCCGGTGCCTTTGTGCGCGCATCCCAGGATCTCGTGCAAGCCAGCCTCGACCGCGAACGTCTGGAGAAATACCTCGATGCCGTGCGCGAAATCTCCGCCAGCGATCCGGAACAGTTGAAGGCACGCACAATCTTATTGGCGCGTAGCTTGAATATCCGCCTCGACCAGCAGTGCTTCGACAAGCCAACCGCCCAGCAGGCCCCGTGTCTGACCCAGAACACAGATCAGTTGGTGCTCGATGACGCTCATAGCCAAAGCATGGTCGCGACCCTCACCACCGGCACATCAAGCGACCTGCTAGCGCAGCTCAGTGCCACCCCGCGAGCCGGCGGTGGCTATTACAGTCCGTACGTCGGAGCGATCGTCGATGTCGCCCGCATTCTGGCCACCGCGCACACTGCGCAATATCAGTACATTCCGGCTCTGGCCCTGCCGAAGCAGGACGAACTCAGTCTGCGCCTGAATAACCCTCCCTCCTTTCGCAATCCGAAGTCGGTAATCGTCATCGGCTTGCCGCCGGTGCATCCTGCTCCCGTACCACCGTTGCGGGCAGTCGATCCCGCTCAAGTCTTTTGCGCCGGCAAGCCATCACTTCTGATTCCGGCGGAAGGGGCGCCATTAGTTTTTGCCTCAGATCTTGCCCACAACTTCGTGCTCCATGTGGAAACCAAGTCGGGCCCTGGGATCGACCTGCCCGCGAAGCCCGATCCGTTGCTTGGAGGATTTCTAATCGAGACCCAGGCTCTCCAGTCCACCGCCTTTGCTGGAGAACTCACCGGAATTCTGCGCGGATCGTGGGGCTTCCATTCCTTCGACGGACCACACTACCGGCTGCGCACCTCCCGGCCCGCCCAATGGATTGTCGCCTCCAAAGACGCCAGCGCGCTGATCGTCGGACGCGAAGACACCCTTCACCTTCAGTCTCCCGATGCCTGCTGTGTCAGCGAAGTGAAGGTTAAAGATGAGCAGGGAAAGCTGCTGGAGGCCGAGTGGAAGAGTCCGAAGCCCGAGGAACTCGAAATCAAGGTACCGCTGCAGAAAGCCGAGGCGGGACCAGTCACCGTGTTGATCACGAAGTTTGGATTGCACGAGGCTGACGAGATTCCTCTTCACACATACGCTGAGGCAGGCCGTCTCGACAGTTTCAGCATTCACGCCGGCGACGTCGATGGTCTGCTGAAAGGCACGCGCCTCGACCACGTCGACAGTCTGGAAGTGAATGGTATTCACTTTAAGCCTGACAATCTCGCCCGCGCCAATCAGCAGGACGAACTCAGGTTGACCACCGCAGACGCATCCATCCGAACGAAGCTGCATCCCGGAGACTCAATCGTCGTCCGCGCCACGCTCAAAGATGGCCGCGTCCTCGATCTCACATCGCAGGTCGAATCTCCGCGTCCGGCCGTGACCGTGCTCAACCAGAGCGTACAACTGGATCCGTCGTCGCCCCCCATCGTGCGACTCGGGAGTCAAGGCGAGTTGCCGCAGGACGGCCGGCTGAATTTCTTCTTGAAAACACAGGTGCCTGAGACCTTTTCTCCGACAGAAAAAATCGAAGTCGCCACCTCCGATGAGTCCTTCCGCGTATTGCTCAGTTTCAAAGACGGCAATCTCACTCTGCAAGACTCGAAGACGGTTTTTGTAGTTCTCGACCCCATGAAAGTCCTCGGTCCCTCGGCGTTCGGACCTCTCAAGCTTCGCCCGGTTGCAGGCGATGGTACCGACGGCGACTGGCAGCCTTTGGTGGATCTGGTACGTGTTCCCACGCTCAAGGGAATTCACTGCGCGACCGGTACTGAAAAGCAGTGCACCCTGAACGGCGACAAACTTTTCCTGATCGACTCGGTCAGCACCGACGCCGATTTCGCCAACCCGGTCGCCGTCCCGGAGGGTTTTGTCGAGGATGCGCTCGCAATTCCACCTCCGAAAGGGAAAACGCTCTACATCCGGCTTCGTGACGACCCCGCCACCATCGACACGGTAACGCTGCCCATGCTGACCGCGCAGCCATAGCAGGTCCCACTTTCGTTAAGAGAGTTTTCGGCCCCGTCGCGATATACTCGCCCCTTCAATCCCTATGGCGACCATTCTCTACGGAGTCAACGGCGAAGGCGCGGGACACTCCACTCGCGCCAAAGAAGTGCTCTCTCATCTTGTCGCCCAGGGACACTCCGTCCACGTAGCTTCTTTTGATCGAGGCCTCCAGAACCTGAAGCCTCATTTCGACGTCACCGAGATTTACGGCTTCCACTTCGCCTATGTCAACAATCGCGTACGCTACAAGCGCACCATCGCCAAAAACCTGATCACCGTCCCGCAAGCCGCGAAAAGCCTGCACCATTTATATGACCTCGTGGACGAATGGAAAACCGACCTGATCATCACCGACTTCGAGCCGCTCACCTGTCACGTCGGACACAAGAAGCGCCTTCCCGTCATCTCCATCGACAACCAGCACTGCCTCACCAATGCCGCGGTTTCTTATCCTAGGCAGTACGCGGGCGATGCCGCCGCAGCCAAAATCGTAACCCGCCTCATGACCCCTCACGCCAACGCCTACCTCGTGATTTCTTTCTTCACCGCACCTACCCGCAAGCGCAATACGTTCCTGTTTCCTCCATTGTTGCGGCAGGAAATCCTCGATGCCACTCCCACCGAAGGCGACCACGTCCTGGTTTACGTAACCTCACCTGCCCCGGAATTGGCAAAGTTGTTGTCTTCCGTCCGTTGTCGCTTCATCGCCTACGGCTTCGGGCGCGAAGGCAAAAATGAGCAGGGAAACATTCTTTATAAAAAACCCTCCATCGACGGCTTCTTCGCCGACCTGACCTGCGCCCGCGCCATCGTAGCCAACTCCGGATTTTCCTTGGTCACCGAGGCCCTGCATTTGAGCAAGCCCTACCTGGCCGTCCCGGTCAGTCACCAGTTCGAGCAAATCTTCAACGCATATTGGCTGGAAAGGTCCGGGTATGGTGCCTACTGGGAAGAACTAAACAAGGAGCGCGTCGAGTCTTTCCTTTACAATCTCCCGCACTATCGCGAAGCGCTGGAACAATATCCCCGACAAGGCAACGCCGCCCTCCTCGAAAAACTCGACACCCTGATCGCCGCCTACACCGCCGGTTAACCTATAAAGAACAGGTACTCGCGTCCTGCAGAGACTGATTACCTCCCGCGTCACGCTTGGCAAACGCACCGCCCGGTGCACAATTGTCTTGTGAGCACATTTTTTACGGCTTATGAGAGAGGGCGTAAACAACGGCGAGGCAAGCGCGACAGGTTGCACCAGTCAAAGTTATGAGCAGACACAGGGCGGAATGGGAGCACAAAAACGACGGGAAAGCATACTTCCGTTGTGCCAAACTGTGACGGAACAGTTGTGCACCTTTGCGCCCAGAGTCCACCCCCGCTGTTCGAGTGCGCGCATCCGCTGGTTCGCCCGCTAGCCGAAGCGGCGAAGATCCGGTCCGCGAGATTCCTTCGCGGCTTTTTACCGTATCGGCCGCATTGGCATTTCTTCGCCGATTGCCACTCTGACCGGTTGCCAGTATGGTTTGACGTTAGTTCCCGCCGGGGTACTGCCATGCATGGATACCATTCTCGCGCTGCGGAAATAACGGGCTGACGAGAAACCGGAACAGATGTTCTCTCACTGCCCCTCGTGCCGTCAGGGCATGCAACCGGATCAGCTCCAAGGGGATTTTCGGAAGGGGGTTTAGATCTGGGAAAGCGCGTTTTTCGGCAGGGATTTTCATCGCCCGAGGATTTGCAGACGGCCATCATCCGGACTGACGGATACCGGCAAGGCAGGCGATCTGCGGGGATTGCGCCTGTGCACAAAATCCTCAACCCTTATGGGCTGGTGTCGGGGCGTGTTGACCCCAGAGCGCGCGCCCTGCCGGCAGGGCTGCATGCCGCCAATCAGCGAGCTAATGTTCAAGCATCAGCATTGAGTGCATACGTTGAAAATCGTAAATGGAACGGATTTTTTTCTTGGAAACGGTCCGGTTGTGGAGTGCGAAGCTGACCCAGTACCCAGAGTTGGGTCCCTCTTGTTTTGTCTACAGCCTCCTCTTGTATCTACGCGACCTCTTTCCTTTCAGCAATCAGGGGCCCCTGCACCAGTTCCTCAAATAGTGAGCGGTAGTGAATCATCGCCGTTCTCAAATCCTCCGTAGTTGCTGCGTCTTTCCCCACTCGCAACGCGATCTCGTGTGCCGACCGGTAATTCTCTACCACTCGGGGATGGTCGACTGAGATATCAGCCGCACGCTGATCGAAATCGGAAACGGGATAGCCTCGAGTCTTCATCAAAGAAGACACCAAGTCATCCGCTTCTGCTACCGCTCCCTTTGGCGAATCGACAAAGCGAGACTGTATCGACACCCACTGTTTGGCGAAACGCTCTCGTTCCAGGGGATCAAGCTCGCGAAGATTGAGCTTTTCAACCCGATCCTGGCGGTCCGCTAATTTCGCTTTTGCCTTTCGTTCTGAGCCATGCGCTAGCACCGCGCGCTCGTACTCGGGCCCAAACTTTTGCCGCAGGTTTACAGTCGTGTTCCTGCGTTTTCGCAGGTATAACCCAATCGCCACGACGATGATGACAAGCACAGCGCCGGCGAGCACGATCAGCTTAGGGTCCATCAGACTCAGATTCATTTAAAACCCCCGACCACCAAGAATCCCGCAAAACGAGATTTGCTCACGAAGCTCGCTCCGCGATCAGAACTCCGTGAATGGCCAGTATCGGACTCCGGACTTCGGAAAACTGATCAGAATTGACCGTGTTCGTGAATCAATGTCATAGAGTCGACGCGATATCGTCTATTGAGGATGGACGATTCTGGTTCTTGGTGCTCTCCGATCACAGTGAGCAATTGTGAGCATGCAGACCCCGAGAAATTCTTTACTATTTTTCTAGCGGGATTCCAGCTTGCAGTGAAGCGCGGACCAGTTTTTTGTCGTTACCTGGCTTGGATTCGAAGCGGAACGATGTCAGCGAGTCACGCCTCTTAACTTCCGCTGGGCGAATCTCTCAGAGAGTCTCTTGCTGGGGAATTTGCATAACGTCGAAAGCGAATAAAGGAGAAACCTCATGACACAGAGCGCAAAAGGATGAAATCAGCGGAAATCTGCATGAATTTAAGGGCACAGTCAAAGAAGGTGGGCCAGGTAACCCACAACCCCAATCTGACGGCCGAAGGCCAAAATGAAAAACTCACAGGCAAAGTCCAAAAGAAAGTCGGTCAGATTGAAAAGGTATTGGAAAAATAAAGAGTAATGAGTTAGCGCATCGGCAGCATCATGCGCTTCGCGGCGGGCAGGCAGCAAGGACTCCGCACCGCCGGGCCCGGTCGTCGGTCTTAACTTCACGAGAAAGGAAGATTCATATGTTGATACTGATTATCATCTTGGTGTTGGTTTTTGGTGGCGGCGGAGGCTACTACGGGCATAGCCGCTGGGGTTACGGTGGCGGTGCGGGCGTAGGGTTGGGCACCATATTATTGATCGTCCTCGTAGCCTTCATGTTGGGGGTTTTCCACTGAAAACGAGCCTGGTCTCGTCATGTCCGGCGTCGTGATTGACGGATCCGCGAATCCTTCACCGCAGTTTCGCCATCACGATCCAATTACAGCAGACCGAGCGCTCTTCCCAAGGCCGCGACACCAGATTGGACTAGGGGAAGGAAATCATGCACAACATCGAGAATCTCGGCAAGAAAGCGTCCACCGAGAGTCAAGTCAACTGGGTCACCGCTTTCTTCATGGCCGTTTTTCACATCGGAGCGATTGCGGCGCTATTCTTTTTTACATGGAAGGCATTCTTGCTTGCGGCTTTCTTGTGGTGGGTATCAGGAAGCCTGGGTATTGGGATGGGGTATCACCGACTGCTCACGCATCGTGGGTACAAGACCCCCAAATGGGTGGAGCACTTCCTCACGGTATGCGCAACCTTGACACTTGAGGGCGGGCCGATTTTCTGGGTGGCGACCCATCGCATTCACCATCAGTATTCGGACAAACCAGGTGATCCGCATTCTCCGGTGGACGGCACCTGGTGGGCGCATATGGGCTGGATCTTGACGGGGGCGTCCATGCACCACGACACAACGATATTGGCGCGCTATGTCCCTGATCTCGCCAAAGACAGATTCCACGTCTGGATTACGAAATATCATTACGTGCCGATCATCACACTGGGTGTCGCGCTACTGGCAATCGGTGGGTTGCCGTTCCTGATGTGGGGCATTTTCGTACGCACCGCGATTGGCCTGCATGCCACTTGGCTGGTGAACTCTGTTACGCACAAGTGGGGTTCACGACGATTCTCTACGCATGACATGTCTACGAACAACTGGTTGGTCGCGCTACTGACATTCGGCGAAGGGTGGCACAACAACCATCATGCCCACCCAACGTCGTCTCGTCACGGCCTGAAGTGGTACGAAGTTGATGTCAACTGGTACGGGATTTGGATGCTTAAGATGCTCGGTCTCGCCACCCAAATCAACACGGTAGAGTTGACAAAGGCGATGCGGGAACAAGCCTCCAGCACTTGTTAAGACGATTGTCCTGGGTTTCGCTTGCCAGTCATCGATTGGCGTCACCAAGAAAGGCCAATTGTACGAATCCCAGGATTCGACCTTTCGCTTCGAGCCACCACAACAACTTCCTGCTACCCCAGTATCCAAAGCACAAGCCACCCAGGAGAGCTCCCCGCCACCGGCACCTCAACGGACCGCAGGGGACCTGACTGTCTGGAAACAGTTCTATGGTGAAGTGGGAACCTGATGCTGTCTGCGCTGTGGACTGCCAAGCTAGCTCATTCTGGCTGACATGCATTCTCGCCGAGTTGATCCAGTCCTTGGTGGTTGTTCTGGGAGCAATCCTACAACCACTTGGTTGCACAGCATTTAGCCGGATGTGCATATAGGACGCAGGTCACAGGTCTAACGGCGTGCGCCTACATGCTCTCCAAGCCGACCTCGCGAGAGGGTCTTTTCGATTGCGGACAGCAAAAAAGTTTTAGCTTTGTCGCGCATCCGGAAAATCGACCTCAGCAAAGTGTGTGAGGTGCTCACAACAACTTGTCCGAAGTGCGCGAGAGTGATTCAACCGTCCGAGGTCAAGCGCCTCAACTTTGAGGACATGCTCTGTCTGGCGTGCGGCTCCAGGTTCCAACCGACGAGGCGAAAATAGGAAATGCAAGCATTTAAGTCAGGCGCATGACTTGCTGACTGCCACCATTTTCCTTTGACCACTGCCACAGGGGGCGGTCAAGAGTTCCTAAACCAACATTGCGCTTGCTCGCCAGCTCACAGCACGCCCGCAAATAGCCCGCAAATAGCCCGCAAATAGAAAGATAGTCGTTGTGAGTTCCGGAAATTCTGACCCGCCTAATTCCGGAAATTCTGAGCCACCCAGTGATAGTCACAAGCGGTAGAACTTCTTTCTATGCCTCCGCGTCGGTCCAAGGACCGGTGGAGGCGGAGGGAGAGGGAGGATGCTGAGTATGTTAAAGCGTCACGAAGTG